>ERZ779798.40-NODE-40-length-49318-cov-15.021_pt1 | contig 49318 bp, 35 predicted proteins | sample MGYA00433090_ERZ779798 | MGnify/ENA primary metagenome ERZ779798 (study PRJEB29588, sample SAMEA2151468) | human gut metagenome | biome: human gut; feature: human-associated habitat; material: faeces | place: Denmark | collected 2008/2010 ...
TCGCGGTCTTGTTACTAAAGAAAATTTCACGAAAACAAAAAGTTTAAATCACTTCATTTATCACCATATTATCCTCAAAAGATAATTTACTTACATTTCGTGCTATCAACAAGATTTTATCCATTTCCCATAGATGTAGATATTCCGCTCAAGATAAAGCGTGTGCAGGTCATACGAGATGACCCACAGACATAACGAGCGGTCACCTCGAAGACTGAATGTCAAATCACGGAAAGCTGCTTTCGGGAAGCGGACATTGTGCGTGTAAAACCGGCCCTTATAACCAGCTGGCGTCGCTTCACACAAGTAGATACTAAAAGTACGAAACAACCAGCGGAGAATCCTCCGCCGGTTCTCAGGATACAGGCTCTCGACGTAAAAGCGATGGTAGTAAATCATCTCCTGCTGCTGTCAACGTAAACGATACCTCCGGGGCAAAATAGGCAACAACTCCCGGAATGTGCTTTTTGTAATAGGGCTGATTCTCCCGGCACCACATGGCAAGTTCCTGCTTCGTGGCAAAGGGACGATGCCAGCTGCGTCCCGACATAATACGATCCAACTCGGGAGCCAAGCGCTCGACAAAGTCTCCAACGGTCCAGCCTTCCCAGATGTGCTTCTGAAGGTCAATCATACCAAATCCATTTTGAAGTTTGACATACGGTTTTAGAACCGGCCCATCCAGAAATGGAAGGTGCCGGCCACGGGCTGATACACAGCGGCGGGACCAACCGAAAGTCTTTTTCCGGACGATAAACCCGGACGGGTAGAGATCGTGCGGGAAAGGGCTTCAAGGTGCAGGCACGCTGCTATCTTGGCCCGAGGTCGGCACTTGTGGATTCTTCTTCAGTTTCTCCGTCATCCGTTATGCTCGTTCCCACCAATCACAATCCTAGGTGTACGTCGCAGTGCATTTTGCAGATTGCGCTGGTTGATCCGGTAAACGAGCATCAGCAGATCATAGGCGCTGTACAGGAATTGCCGCCGATAGATCTTGGGGCGAATCAGCCGTTTCTGACGGTAACGGGTCAGCGTTTCGGGGCGAATGTCGAGAACTTCGCAGGCCGCATCGGCCGTCAGGAATAACGGCTCGTCGCTTTGACTGCACAAGTATTCAAAAAGCAACAAACTTTTGCTCAAAAGAAAGTTCGTCTTGATGAGACGTTCGAGCTGTTCGGAGGGTACAAGCCGATAGATGCGGGGATTTTGTTTGTTTTCCATGGGTAACAGATTTATTGATTCAACGATTCGAGTTTTCCGCGGCGGCGCATCTTGCGGATGAACTCCTGCACCTCGGAGAGCAGGTACATGCGCCGGGCTCCGATGTTGAAGCCGACGAGCAGCCCCTGTTCGCGGAAGCGGCGCACCTGGCGTTCGCTCTGGCGGAGCAACTGGCAGACCTCCGCAAAATCGAGGATTGGATCGCCTTCGAGTTGGCTCCGGTGATCCTTCATGAAGTGTACGATCTCGAGGATCTCTTCGACCGTCCGCAGGATGCGGGACAGGTCATCCGTGTGTTGATTTTCCATCTTTGTCGGGTTTGGTTTCCACGGCAAAAATGAGACAATCCCGGAACTCGTTTATCAGTGTTTGAATCAATTATATATTTATATTACCTGTTTATTACCTGAAATTGGGTACAGATATGACATCATAGACCGAGGGTTCAGAATATTTTAGTTGCAAATGAAAAAAAATATTTATAACTTTGTGATAACCAGGTGCGTATAAGGGAAGATAAGTGCAAATTAGATGTGGCCTATATGGTGTCATTTCACACCAATGTTTAATTTAATACTCTGGTTTATAGTGGATTACATGAAAAGTTCATGTTCCTCTCTGTCCTGTCTCGTTTTCAATCAATGATCTCAATATAGGCACTTGTATTGAACGACGAATGCTCATTACCAAAAACATATCCCAATTGATTGCTGACACATCGTGTATTCCCTATTACTTTGTCTATGTTACGGTGAGAGTGTCCATAAATCCAGTATTCGATTGGGCTTGCGGCAATATAGTTTCCCAATTCTACCGCAAATGCACCATTTAACGGACTACCCTTGAATTCCGGAGCCACCAATTCGAACGATGGGACATGATGGGTAACGACAACAATGTGCTTTGCCTTACTTCGATTCACTTGCTGCTCCAGAAAACGGAAACACCGATCATGCTCTTCATTGAATCTGACCCAATCCAAAGGCTCACAAGCCCAACGTATCCGGCGAAAATCGCTAATGACGGACTCTGTTCGGAAGGCATCCTGCAATCCGATACGCCCCCACAACGTCGTTGCGATTAACTCCGTTTCATCGTTTAACGGGATTACGGAATTGTAACAACACAATATGTTCTCTCGTATTTGCAAAGACCACCCGTCATAGAGTTTGCTAATATCAAACTGCTTGTAAAATTCATGATTCCCCGGGATAACGATTACTTGTCTGTAGTTTTCCGATGCCCAGTTCCAGAAAGGATGCCTCGAATAATTATCATCCCCAATATACCCGATGTCTCCGGCAAGCACAAGAACCTCTGCGGCAACAATCAATGGATGATGCTTGAGGAAATTGCTGTTTTCCTTGAATTCCAAATGGAGGTCGGAAGCGTATTGTATTTTCATGATAAAGCGAATATGCGTCTCATTTCCAGCAATACTTGCTCGATGAAGGCAGCATCTCTTTGTATGCTGGCCTGTAACGGTTGATTAGGCATCAATGATTCCATCTTCGTCACAAAGGCAACTGCGTCTCTCTTCATCTTTTCGGACAATTCTATCGGCTCTGCAATATAACCGCTTGCCATTAGCTTGAAAACATCGGACATATGTTTTCGAATATCACTGCTATGTGCAGGCGGTTCCTGTTCGGAAAGATTCAGGTATGCCTTCATCTTCAGACATATCAAACCTACTGTATCAACAACATGCAGTTCCTCTTCCATCGTACTGTGGGTCAATGCAAACTGATAAAACTCTTCATCCATCAGGATTGCAGACAGACTCGACACATCTTCACCGACAGGAATCGGGGTCAGATGACAACCAGCGGGAACAGTCAGCACTTCCGGCTGTTTGGACAGCAGTTCTATCTGATAAGGGAACTCTTCGTTCCGAGGTTTATAAAACCGAAACAATTCAGGCTCGGGCTCTTTCCCCTCACCTCGTTTTTTCTCTCTCTGTTCATAATCCCCATCATGGATAAAACTCCAAAATCGACGGCCAAATTCAGGTGTCATCCGTTCCACAACAAGAATCATGTCTATATCTTTCGTGGCTCGAGGTTTCATATCTGCATGACGCAGCATAATACTGCATGCCGTACCTCCTATAATCACATAGTTCTCCTGGAAATCTCCAAAATACTCCCTAAACTTATCCAGACCCCTTACTGCCATATTTCACGAATTATATTTTCCAATTCTTTTTCTACCCGCGGATCCTTGTCTTCGCGCAAAGACAAATACAACGACAATCTGTCGACATATCCCTGTTGCCCAATTTTCATTTCAGGGGAATATTTCCAGATTTCAATCTTATACTTGAAATCCGACGATTCCCACTCCGAGTAGGAATAATTTCCCGAAATATAATCCCGTTCCCAAATAGCTAATGTGGTCTGGTCGTCAGCATTCAGAAATGAGTAGTGTGACAAGGCGCTGACACCTCCGATGTAAAAAGAATCACCTCCTACCTCGTCCGAATAAACGATCTTTTTAACTGGCGACACAAAATAGGGCATCGCCTTATTCCATAGATCCTTTCGCAACATGGTGGAATAGATCAATTTTGTCTTCCTGTCTTTTCGAGCCTGCAGCAATTGCTTTCTTTCCAATTCACCAACGGCTCGAGATACAGCCAAATAGTTATACGGAATACGCGATTGCAGCTCTTGCAAGGTAAATTCGCACAGATCAGGATGAAGCAAATAATTCAACAAGACATATTGAGCTACGGGAGATAGTTGATGCTCCGGATCTTCTTTTTTCCGAATCCGTTCATTGATTAGCATACCAGGGAGAAACACATAACGGTCCGATACGACAAAATAAACCCCTTGCTCAATCAGTCGCTGTCTGATATAAAATGGCGCAGACTGCAAGATGAATACAACCGGAATTTCCAGAATTCGCTCAATCTGATTAGCAATGCGAGCATACCGCATCGGCGTGTATGTACGGGTCAAACCAGTATTTTCAACAAGGCACAACGGATGCTTATTGAATTCCGCATAATAAAACCGGAAACTCAATATTAGATCAAGACTTAACCCTTTCAGTTTATCCCGACCAATTTTATCAAGAGTGACAGGAACACCTGCAATAGATATTGTTTTCAGCATTTCTCATCATTTTCCATAATATGCATCATTATCAACATAAGTGATAACGATGCAAATATAATGATAATAATCTAGTTCACAATTTATATATGAATATTTATTACTTGCATTATAAAGATTATTATTACAGATAACGACACAAACATAATTACCCAAAACTTGATGAGTAACACGATCTTTTAATGCTCGCCAACACAAAATAACCGTTAAGCCACGCTCGACTACTTCCGAATCCCCTACTGAACCGCCGTGTCACCTTCCGGGAATGTTACAAGGGCTGAAAATATCAGATTGGGCACCGGGTCCAACCGTTGTATATAATATATTGATTTACAAACGTTTATACACGTCATAACATTCTCAAAAACGATAAAAAAATCCGCAGGTTCGTTTCCAATTCGGTTGCAAAATCCGGGAATTTTTCGTAACTTTGTAACAACCAAGTGAATACAAGGGAAAACAGCGAAAATAGGTTGTGGCCTATTCGGTGTATCTAAAAATTTTTACAATCTTAACACGTTGACATATTGGTGATTACGATATGGGTTCAGTTATCGTATTCTCCACCAAGACGGCCAAACAAAAGCCCGAAAACCTGCAAATTTAAAGTTTGCAGGTTTTTTGTTTCCGTTCTCACCCGGGACAAAGACCGGATAACCGCGGCCGATCCGGGGGACGCACTTCGAGGCCAAACCGGCACCGCCCCATCCTTCCTGCCAACTCAGCAACCGGAGACACGTTGTTTTCTTCCGCCCCGATCGACTATCGGAGCAAAGCGACCAGCCGCGGCCCAGCAGTTTCGGGCAGGATCTTGCGAAGTTGGGCGAGAATCCGCTCCCGCGACTCCTGCGGCGAACGATCCGGACGACAGGCATCCGGGCCGAAGAGTGTCTCGGGCGTGGTGAGCAGCGACCAGCCCCAGCCATACTCCCGCCCGTGGCGGTCGCGGGGATAGACAAAATCCTCCGTCACGATGTAGCCGCCCATCTCCAGGCGGGTCACATAGCCGTCGAACCGGCTCCGCATCTTCGGGCCCGTAAAGCCGCATGCCGCACGCAGGTCACGGGTAATGAGGCTTCCCTCAACCTTCAGCACGTCGAGGATGCTCCGTTCGATGCTTCCCTCCCCGGGCTCGGGCGAGACGCTCCTCCGGTAGTTGCAGAAGTCGGGCCACCATGCGCGGCTCACGAAGGCGGCCTTGCCGTTGAAGAACTTTCCGTAGGCGCAGCCGCTCTCCTGAAGGATAGCCCCCTTCCACTCCCACAGCGGCCACTCCCAGCCCCCGTCGGGCAAGCGCCTGTACTGACACTCCTCATCCATCACCTCCTCGGCCGACCAGCCCGGAACCCCCATGCGCAGCAGGGGAAGAAAGCCCACTTCGTTGATGCAGTCGATCAACTCGGGGCATGAATGCAGCTTCTCTCGTATCATTGTCCGATCTCTCCGTTAATTCGTCTTTTCACTGCGGAGCAGGCCTTACGGAAGAGGGCCGAATACTCCATCGTCCGCTCCATCTCCCGGAAACGGTGCATCGGGATGACGAAGCTGAGTTCGTCGGCCGGGACCAACGGCCGGGCCGAGGGGTCCAGCAGTCCGATGAAGCAGCTCCTGCCCTGCCGGCGGTTCTCCCCGACGGCAAAGGTCACGATGCTGCAGCAGCCCGACGCAAAGCGCGTCGAGACGGCATCGTCGGCATCGTTGTCGTAAAAAGCCCAGGCGCAGAGCCCCGACAGGATGTCGGGCGTGGCAAAGAAGAGCACCCCCTCCATCCCGTCGAGCGAGGCAAGACGGTCCATGCGGACGAAATTCAGAAAGGGTTTCTCCGTCGGGCGGATATCGAGGCGGCGGATGTACTCCCGCACCTGCCCCGGGGTCTGCTTGTAGTGCTCAACCTCCGAGACAAAACCCGGAATGCGCTCCTGCATGGGGGCGAAGGCCGTATAGAGACTTCCGCCGCCGCACAGCACGTTGTCGGCGCACAGCGTCAGCGCCCCCTCCTCGCACACACGGCGAATAGCCCCGATCATGCAGCGGGGTATCTTCCGGATCTCGGCCACGGGTTCGTCCCCATACCCGAAGACGACGGGCAGCGGCGCGGCATCGCCCAAGGCGTCACGGTATCTCTGCAAAAACGACTCAATCATGACGGTTCGGTTTAACTGCTATCAAAGTTACACGTTTCCCGCCGGCTTTGCTCTCTCTCACCCAAAAAAAATCGGCTGCCGCAAAAAACAGCCGATAAAATACAGGGACTTCACCCGTTCACCCGTCCGCATGCGGCAGGAGATACGGGGCCGATGCAATCATTTCGAAGAACCTGCCCGACGAGGCGGAAACCGAGTGGTCCTCCTCCGCAAGTGGTCCTCCGGAACCGGGATGACAGAAACCGGAGCACTCCCGACCGGGAGTGCTCCGATTCGATCTTGTCGCACGCAAAACAGCCTCGCTACGCTTCATCGGCCGGAACGACCGTGACCTTGATTCCCTGCTCGCGCATCGCCTCGAGCATCTTCGGCGGCGTGCCCGAATCGGTGATCACATGGTCGATGTCGCCCAACCCGCAGATCCGGCTGAAGCCCCTCCGGCCAAACTTCGAGGAGTCGGCCAGCACCACGGTCTTCGTGGCCGAGGCGATCATCGCCCGGTTCAGACACGCCTCCTGCAAGTGCGTGGTCGAGAGCCCGTACTCGGGGTCGATGCCGTCCACCCCGAGGAAAAGCTTGCTGCAGGCGAAGTTGTCGAGCATCCGCACGGCATATTCACTGACCACCGAAGCCGACGAATGGCGGATGACGCCGCCCAGCTGGATGATCTCGATGTCGGGCTTGTCGAGCAGCTCCATCGCCACGTTCATCGCCGACGTGATGACCGTCATCTTCATGTTGGGAATGCAGCGGGCAAAGGCCTGCACGGTAGTCCCGGAGGCGATGACCAGGGCATCCTGCGGCGAAAGAAGCTCGACGGCCGCCATTCCGATCCTGCGCTTGGCCTCGGGGCGCAGTTTCTCCTTCTCCGAAACCTTCCGGGTGGCGATGTAGGGATCGGCCGGAATGGCCCCGCCGTGCGTGCGGTAGAGCAGGTGCTTCTCCTCGAGCAAGTCCAGGTCCTTGCGGATGGTGACGGCGGAGACCCCGAGCCGAAGGCTCAGGGTCCCGACATCAACGCTGCCCGCCGCCCGGAGCAGATCGAGTATGGCCTTGTGTCGTTCACGCAATGTCATACCTGCCAATTTTGCCGTTCCTTGCGGACGATCAGAATGCAAACAGATTGACACCCACCTGCAGGTAGCCCTGCCGCTGGTCGGGATTCCACATCGCATGGGCGAAGAGGGGCATCTCGAAGCGTTTGATCCGCAACTTGTAGGTCGTCTTGAGCGAAATCTGGTTCACCCCGTCGTAGCCATAGAAGTTCGCACCTCCGTCCGCCCCGTCGCGGTTGAAGGCAAACGTGCCGCCCAGACCGACATCCACCGTCCAGTGCTCGTCGCGGAAGACGCTGTACTCGGCATAGAGGAAGGTCGAATAGCGGTTGTTGCCCTCCAGGTTCAGGTCGCGGCCCGCAAAGATCGTCGCCCAGCTCACGCGCAAAGGTACCTTGAGGAGCGTATCGAAGTTGTAGGCCACGCTCAGGTCGAGGAAGTGGCTGGTCGAATACTTGTTGTAGTTGAAGATGTCCTTGCTGTAGGGCAGGTCGGGCGAGTAGTTGTAGATGTCCCACACGGCGACCGTGAAGCCGGCAACGGTATACGAGGCGTAGTAGTCGAACTCCTTGTAGTCGCCCGTGAAGTCCGTGCCGCCCCACAGTCCGACCTTGAGGCCGTCGTCGAGGAAGCCGACATTGAGATCGGCGGAGAGCACGCCTCCGTCGGCGACCTGCAGTCCGCGCCAGAGGTGCATGTTCTGCAGGGCACCGCTGAAGTGGATCTTCTGTCCGTAGGATGCGCCGCAGATCAGCAGTGCAACCGCCGTAGCAATCAGGATTTTCAGTCGTTTCATGGTCACAAGGGTCAGCAGTAAATCAGACAGTAGAGCGCAGCGGCGATGAAACCGCCGATGATCGGGCCCACGACGGGTACCCACGAGTAGGCCCAGTCGTTCGAACCCTTGCCCTTGATCGGAAGCACGGCATGCGCCAGACGGGGAGCCAGGTCACGGGCCGGGTTGATTGCATAACCCGTCGTTCCGCCGAGCGACATGCCCAGCGCAACGATGAGCATCGCCACGGGGAATGCGCCGAGGGCACCCATGCCCACCTCGGGGGTATTCTCGCCGATCGAGAGTGCCAGGATGACGAAGACCAGCACGAACGTACCGAGGATCTCGCTGAAGAGGTTGCGGCCGTAGTTGCGGATGGCCGGAGCGGTACAGAAGGTGGCCAGCTTGGCAGCCGGATCATCCGTAGCGTCGTAGTGGTCCTTGTAGAAGAGGTAGACCAGGACGGCCCCGAAGAAACCGCCGAGCATCTGCGCGACGATGTAGGGAACAACCAATGACCAGCTGAAGGTGCCGGCTGCGGCCAGTCCCAGCGTCACCGCCGGATTGAGGTGTGCACCGGAATAGGGTCCGGAGATAAAGACGCCGAGCATGACGGCAAGACCCCAGGCCAGCGTGACCACGACCCAGCCGCCGTTCTCACCCTTGGACTTTTTCAAGACGTTCGAGGCGACGACGCCGTCGCCGAAGAGTACCAGAATCGCCGTGCCGATAAATTCGAACAGGCATTTGACCATCATCTCATTCATAGCAGTTCAGGTTTTAAGGTTACGTTTCGGATTGCTGTTTTCGGGGTCTCCTATTTGGTATATTCACTCAGCGTGCGCTTGACGGCATCCTCCCATCCGGACCGGGCCGTCTGGATCTGCTTTTCGTCCCACGAGGGTTCGAAGACGCGGTCCACCTGCCACTGCTTGCGGATCTCGTCGATGCTCGACCAGTAGCCGACGGCCAGGCCGGCCAGATAGGCGGCACCCATGGCCGTGGTCTCGACAACCTGCGGGCGGATCACCTTCGTGCCGAGGATGTCGGCCTGGAACTGCATCAGCAGATTGTTGCGCGAGGCTCCGCCATCGACCTTGAGCTCCCGGAGCGGGACGCCCGCATCACGCGACATGGCGGCCGTGATGTCCATCGTCTGGTAGGCGATGCCCTCGAGCGCCGCACGGGCGATGTGGGCCGTAGTCGTGCCGCGGCTGATGCCCGTGATCGTACCGCGGGCATACTGGTCCCACCACGGGGCACCGAGGCCCGTGAGCGCCGGGACGAAGTAGACGCCGTTCGTGTCGGGCACCTGCGAGGCGAGCGCCTCGACCTCCGACGAGGAGTTGATGACATGCAGCCCGTCGCGCAGCCACTGCACGACCGAACCTCCGACGAAGATACTGCCCTCGAGGGCGTAGTTCACCTTGTCGCCGATCTTCCACGCCACGGTCGTAATCAGGTTGTTCTGCGAAAGGATGGGCTTCTCGCCGCTGTTCATCAGCAGAAAGCAGCCCGTGCCGTAGGTGTTCTTGACCATGCCCGGCTCGGTGCACATCTGGCCGAAGAGCGCGGCCTGCTGGTCGCCGGCGATACCCGAAATGGGGACCTTGTGGGCGAAGATCGTGGTCTTGGTGTGTCCGTAGACCTCGCTCGAGGACTTGACCTCGGGCATCATCGAACGCGGAATGCCGAACAGGTCGAGCAGCTCCTGGTCCCAATCCAGCGTGTTGATGTTGAAGAGCATCGTGCGCGAGGCGTTGCTCACGTCCGTCACATGGACCTCGCCGCGCGTAAGGCGCCAGATGAGCCACGTGTCCACCGTACCGAACATCAGCTTGCCTTTCTCGGCACGCTTGCGGGCTCCGGCGACATTATCCAGAATCCACTTGATCTTCGTGGCGCTGAAGTAGGCGTCGATGATCAGACCGGTCTTCTGACGGATCATGTCGGTGAGCCCCTGTTTCTTCAGTTCGTCGCAGTAGTCCGACGTGCGGCGGTCCTGCCAGACGATGGCGTTGTAGATCGGCTCCTCGGTCTCCGAATCCCAGACGATGGTCGTCTCGCGCTGGTTGGTAATGCCGATGCCGGCCAGATTCAGTCCGTTGATGTCCATGATCGAGATTGCCTCGGCGATGACCGAAGCCTGCGAGGCCCAGATTTCGTGGGGGTCGTGCTCGACCCATCCCGACTGGGGGAAGATCTGCCGGAATTCGCGCTGTGCCACGGCACAGGTCGTTCCCTTCTCGTCGAAAACGATGGCCCGGGAACTGCTCGTTCCCTGGTCCAGAGCAAGAATGTACTGTTTCATGATAGGTTTGGTTGGTGGTGTTTGGTATGAATGATTTTCGGTTTTGCGTATCAGGCCAGCCGCGAGGCGAGGATGCTCAGCGGGTGCTCGCAGGGTTTGGAGGTGGACATCTCGATCTGCCACTTGCAGGTCTCGCAGTCGGTGGCCACCAGATCGGCGCCCGAGGCCTCGATCTGCCGGAAGAGCGGCTCACCGATGGCCTGCGAGGTGGCGTAGTTCTCCTTCTTGAAGCCGTAGGTGCCGGCAATGCCGCAGCACTGCGAATCGAGCACCGTCACCTCGACGCCGGGGATCATGCGCAGCAGCTCGATCGAGTAGCAGGCCCACCCCATCTTCTCCATGTGGCAGGGCGTGTGGTAGGCCACGCGCAGCGGCGAGGCATCCTTGAAGCGGAGTTTGTGTCCCTCCTCCCGCAGCAGACGGTAGAGATAGCGCGTCGCCAGCTCGATCCGCTCACGCACGTCGTCGTTCGGCAGGTCGAGCAGGTGCGGGTACTCGTCGCGCAGCGTGAAGGTGCAGGTCGAGGAGGTGGTGATCACCTCCAGGCCGCGGGCGCCTACCGCCGTGCGGAGCGACGCAAGGTTGGTCTCGGCCTGCCGCCGGGCCTGCTTGTAGAGCCCGTTGGAGATCAGCGCCACACCGCAGCACCGCTCCTTGTCGAGCAGCTGCACGCCGTAGCCCAGGGCATTCATGATGCGGATGAGGTCCTTGCCCAGCTGGGGGTTGTTGTAGTTCACGTAGCAGCCGTGGAAGAAGGCCACCTGCCGCGGGAAAGCCTCCTGCTCGGCGGCGGCATGGCGGCGGTACCACGAGGTGAAGGTCCCGTGGGCGTATTTGGGGAAGATGCGGCGGTGGTCGATGGACATGACCTTGTCCATCATGACCCGCACGGGCTTCAGGGCCACGGCCGTATTGACGATCGGCGCAAAGGGCGTGGCGAGCGAACCGACCAGGTCGGTGTTCGCCAGTACGAAGTTGCGCAGCGACGTGTTGCGCTTGGGCCCGTACTTGATCCGCGCCGCCTGGATGATGTCGCCGATGCGCACGTTCGAGGGGCATGACACCTCGCAGCGCTTGCAGTTGAGGCAGTATTTGAGGGCGCTGTCAAAGAAATCGGGCTGCTTGAGGCGCAGCCGTTCGCCGTCGGGACCCGCCTGTTTCGGTCCCGGGAAGATCGGATTCACGGCTGCGACAGGGCAATACACCGTGCAGACGGTGCACTTGATGCACTGCTCGAAATTGTTCTCGCTGACGGTATTCTGCTGGATATTCATGATCTTGGGCTGTTAAGGATCTGATCTGCTGCATAGAGGGCCGAGAGCAGGGAGACACCGGCCCCGCATCCCTCCTGTACGGGGTGGAACCCGGCCAGGCCGGCACCGACGCAATAGAGGTTCGCCACGGCCGCTCCCTCGCGGAGCACGCGCAGCGAACGATCCGTCCGGACGCCGAACGCCTGGTAGTTCTGCCTGTCGAAGAAGCGCAGCGTGTACCACTGCGAGCGGTCGGGGATATAGGCCGTATCGGCGCCGAAGACCGGTTCGACGATGCGGTCGGGCGTGGCCACGAGGCCGCGACTGAAGAAACTGCCCGAAGCCAGCACGAAATCGTCGGCCCGGAAGGGAATGTTGCCGTGGTTGGCCGTGAAGAGCTGCTTGACGCGCCCCTGCTCCCATTCGGCCGACACCACCGTGTCGCCCAGGAAATATTCGCCGCCCAGGGCGCGGAACCGGCGCTGCAGCGTCTGCTGGGCCTTGATCCCGGGGATCGACGGCGGCAATGTGGGCAACAGGTAGATTGGCACGCGGACCCGCGACCTCAGCGCATCGAGCGCATCGTTGCGGTTGAGCCCGACGATGGCCGGGAGGATCACGGCGTCGCATCCCTCGGCGAGTTCGCACAGCCGACCGGCCAGCGCCTCGAGGTTGCGGTCGTGGTCGAACACACGGGCGATGTTGGCCGAACGCATCTCGCTCGGGTTGCGGCGGATCTGCTCCAGGTCGGGCAGATTGACGCACCCGAAGCGGCACTCGACGCCGTGGCGGCGGAACTCCTCGGCGATGAACTCCGGGTAGAAATCGAGGAAGCCCTCGACATTGACGATGCAGACCTTCGCGAAGGGCAGGCTGTCGGCGCTTTCGGAGGTCAGGTAGCCGTCGATGGTGAGCCACGTGGGCTGCGCCTTGCCCATCGGGGTGACGCGGAAATGGTTGCGGCGGCAACTCCCCGCAACGGAGATTCCGGCTTCGCGCAACAGCGTCTGCGCCCGGTCGGCATACAAACCGCACGCCTCGGCGCCGATGAGTGCATAGGGATGCTCGGGCTCGGTCCGCTCCAGGGCGGCGATGCCTTCGATCGGGTCTTCGACCCGCGTGCCGTCGGGCAGCCGGCCCAGCAGGTCGAACGACCCCGAGGAGAAATGGAGCGCGCTCTGTCCCTGCGAGACGATCGCGCAACGCTTGCCGGCCTCGGCCAGCCGGATGCCGCAGGCCATGCCGGCCAGGCCTCCGCCGATGATTACCGTATCGAATTTCATTTTGCTGCAGTTTTTTGCGTTTCATCCGACAATCCGCACACGCTCTCGTAGACCCAGGTCGTGTACTCGCTTTCGCGCAGGGTGTCGCCCCACGCAATGGGGGCCATACCCTTCCAGCGCTCGTTGAGGAAAGAGACCAGATCCGCCTTGGCCTTGCGTGCACAGACGGGATCCCGGCGGCCCATGAGGCCGGCGGCCCGGCAGGCACACAGCTCGCCCTGGCAGGTGCCCATGCCGACGCGCGTGCGGCGGCGCAGATCGACCAGGTTGTTCACCGAGAGGTTTTCGAGTGCATACTCCACCTCGCCGATCGAAACCTCCTCGCATTCGCACACCAGGCTGTTCTTGATCGAATCCGTGCCGTCGATGCGCGTGGCCAGCGCCCCGTGGCGGGCGATCGACGAACGCCGCTGGGCAATGGGCTTGTTGCGGGTCTTGCGATCGACCTCCTCGCGGCTCTCGGTCGAGCCCGGCAGCGGGATCTCGGCCGTGCGGCACTTCCCGTCGTTGCCGATCTTCTTGCAGATGAGGTCGGTGGCCCACTCGGCCATCAGGCGGTAGGTCATCAGCTTGCCGCCCGTGATGGTGATGAAGCCCTCCATCCCGTCGCGCGTGGCGTGGTCGAGCAGCACGATGCCGCGGCTGACCGTACGGCCGCTCGGATCGTCGTCCGAGGCCACCAGCGGACGCACCCCGGCGTAGGCCCTCAGGATGCGCGTGCGGGCCAGCAGCGGCGAGAGCTTCTCGCCTTCGCACAGCAGCAGGTCCACCTCGTCGGGCGTGATGATCATGTTGTCGATCTGGTCGTAGGGAATCTTGCTCGACGTGGTGCCGATGAGCGAAATCGTATCGCCCGGCACGAGGATGTCGGCGTCGGCCGGCTTGCGGCAGCGGTTGAGCACCATGCGGTTCACGCGATGGCCGAAGATCAGCAGCGCCCCCTTGGCCGGGAGCATGTTCACCGTGATGCCGGCCTTGGCGGCGATGCCGTGGCCCCAGATGCCGCCGGCATTGACCACCACCTGCGCACGGAACTCCAGCTCGGCATGCGTGCGGTAGTCGTAGGCCTTCACACCGACGATGCGGTCCTGCTCGCGGATGAGCTCCCGGACTTCGGTATAGGTGCGGATCTCGGCGCCGTGCGCCGTGGCGTCGAGGATGTTCGACGAGGTCAGCCGGAAGGGATCGACCGCGCCGTCGGGGACGCGGACCGCGCCGATCAGCGACGGATTGGCCGCAGGCTCCAGCCGCCGGGCTTCCTCGGGATCGAGGACGTCGGCGCGGATGCCGGCCTTGCGGCAGGCCTCGACAAAACGTGCCTGATAGTCGAGCCCGTCCTCGGGAAGGGTGATGAAGAGGCCGTCGGTCTCCTCGACACAATGCGCCGCGATCCGGCGCAGGATCATGTTCTCGCGGATGCACTCCACGGCTGACTCGTGGTCCGTAACGGCATAACGCGCTCCGCTGTGGAGCAGGCCGTGGTTGCGTCCGGTCGCCCCGGTCGAGATGTCGGAACGTTCGAGCAGCAGGGCCTTGATACCCCGGAGCGAGCAGTCTCTGGCGATACCTGCCCCGGTCGCTCCGCCGCCGATGATGATGACATCGTAGGTTTGGTTCATAGGTTGGATGGTTTATGCTACCACAAAAATAATCATTTTCATTTAAAAACAAAAGAAAATGAAAGATTTTTTATTTCGTTTTATTTCGATCAACTCAAAACAACGCTTACAAAACACAAGAATCAAGCCAAAACGAAATGAAACAAAATACAATTGTTTAATTTCGAAACACCACTCAAATCACCTTCACAGCCCCTTCCGGGCGAGGTTCGGGCATTTGCGGCGGGAAGACGGGCAAAAAAGGGGTGCGGCAGGAAAGGGCGCAGGGCCGGAAAACGAAAGCGACGGAAACCGGCAGGGAGGAGAGAAAAAAAATCGGCCGCCCCGCAAGGGGCAGCCGATCCGGATGTATCGACCGCAGGGACTACTCCTCGTAGTCGTTGGCCGAGAGGTTCGTGGTCCACGAGTCCGAGCCGGCGGGCGCCAGAGCCTCGGCCTCCGCGTCGGTAAGGAACTGCGACTCATCGAACATCAGGTCGTCGAAATGGCTGATCGAGCACTGGTAGGCGCCGTAGCTCTGCGTCCAATATTTCGCGTAGATTCCCAGGATGGCCAGGATATCGCCCTTGCCGCCGTCACGCACCACGGGCTGCTTGGCAAAACGCGAGTAACCGCTCGTACGAACCACAAAGACTCCTTTCGTCATGGTCTGCGTCGGCAGCCCGACATAGGAGAAGAGCACCGAACCGTAGAAGTTGCAGTGGAGGTTCTTCCGTGAAGTGTTCGAGTAGAAATTCTCATTGACCGCCCACTTGTACCAGTACTTCGACTCCACGGGACGCAGGTCAGTGCACATCCACGACGGATAGAGGTTCGAATCGACCTCCCCGTAATGGCACGTGACGCCCTTGATCAGCACCAGACGGCCCAGATACTGCTGGCCGGCCTCGCCGAAATAGTCGTCGTAGTTCGACTCGTCGATCTCGAGGATCTCCTCGCCGAGCTTCAGTTCGGTCTCCTCGCCCAGGAAGACGCGCTGGGCGATCTCCGTGGGGTTCTCGATGTTCGAGTTGGCGTAGAACTTGTGCTCGCCGACCTTGTTGTAGGAGTCGGTGGGGGCGCTGCCTATCGAGAGCATCATGCGGTAGTTGCCCACGTAGAGACCCGTCACCTTGACATACACCCAGTGGGTCGGGATCGTGCCGGTGGCCTTGTCGTAGGTGCCCATCGGGTAGTCGATGTAGAGGCCCGTCGAGAGCTTCACCTCGATGGCGCCCGTCTCATCGACCAGGTGCAGCGACTTGTAGATGTTGCCCTCCTCGTCGCTCGACTGCACCTTACCCTTGATGTAGTAGTCCTTGCCGCTCTCCGACTGGCCGATAAGCGTGTATTTCGTGTCGTTCCAACTGCTGTTGCTGCCCGTATCGCTGATCGACTTGTGCTCATCGAGGAACAGCTGCTTCACATCGGCGATCGAGATGCGCTCCATATCCGCAAAATCCGCATCCGTCGCAGCGGGACGGGGAGCCGGCATGTCGAAATCGTTGTAGCACCCCGCAACGCCCAGCGCCACGGCCAGCGCAGCGCAGAATTGAATGATTTTTTTCATAGTCGTCATGTCTGTATTAGAAGCGGAAATATACATTCAGGTAATAGGTCGTGCCGAGCAGGTAGAAGTACTTCGAGTCGAAGGGCGTGTAGTACTGGATCGGCTGGACCGAAGCACCCTCCTTATTGACGTACGTGCGGCGCGAGAGACGCATCTGCTCGTAACCGCCCGTGCGGATGGTCTGGTCGTTGAGCAGGTTGTTCACCGAGAGGCTGAAGCCCAGCTGGTAATTGTTGTAGATATACCAGTTCTTGCCCACGCTCAGGCTGAGCGTATAGGCCGGATCGAAGGTCTCCTGCTCGCGCAGGGCGTTGAGCGCCTCCATCTTCACCATGCCCGGGAGCTGTGCCGTCTCGCCCGGACGCAGCACCGTCGAGTAGGTAGCCGTCGTACGGCGTGCAGGGTTCATCGACAGGTAGATGCGGTCGTAGTAGTTGAAGTCCACCGATGCGAACCAGTTGCGCGGGCCGCGGAAGTTCAGGCCGACATTGACGGCCGTCTGCGGCGAGCTCTCGACGTGGAGGTCTTTCCAGAGCACCTTGTCACCGCGGAGCACCTCCTCGCTGTTGTCGCGCGTCTGCGTGAAGTTGGCGTTCGACGTGTAGCGGTAGTCGCCCAGGCTCAGGGCTCCGTTGAAGGAGATCCCGCCCCAGATGGGCACCTCAACGCCGACCTCCAGGCCGTAGTAGCGCTTGTCGATGCCGCTCATGGCAAAGTTCGTGTAGGAGGACTGCGTGTCGTCGTAGTAGGAGATCACCTTCGACTGGTCGGTGATCGTCGTGTAGTAACCAGAGATGCGGGCCGTGATCCACGGCAGGGTGATGTCGTAGTTCAGGTCCAGGCCGAAGACCTTCTCCGAATCGAGACCCGGCGTCGTGGTGTTGCGCGTGCGGGCCGACACAAAGGCGTCGCGGAACTGCGGCGGATTGACCATGTAAGCCACGTTGGCCGACACGGAGTGCCCGCCCGAGAAGCGGTAGGCAAACTCGCCCTTGAGTTTGTAGGTCAGGTAGTCGAGCTTCTCGGAATCGCCCAGCGAGTTGTCGCTGAACAGCCCCTTCATCAGCAGACCCTCGCGCCACATGGAGGTATAGCCTACCTCACCGCCGAGCGTCATGGCGAAGCTGCCGAACGTGGCGTTGTACTGCGCCCACAGCTGGGCCTGGCGCAGGTGTGCGTAGTAGTCGTAGCCGAACTTGTCGCCCTCCTTGACGTGGCGGGCGTCGCCGTGCTCGAGGTAGTAGAGCAGGTCGTTCTGGTAGATCGAGGGATCCGAATAGCCGTTGTCGCGCAGCGCGAACTTGTCTACGTCGAGCCAGTAGTCGGCGCCGAGCAGGTCCTTCACCTCATCGTAGTACTCCGTGCGGTTGATGCGCGCCGAAACGCCGCCGCGCAGGATCGACTGGTTGCGGAACGTATGCGAGACGTTGGCCGCAAAGTTGAAGTCGCGCTGGTCGGTGTGGCGCTCCTCGATCATGTAGATGCCGCCCTCGCCCGCCTGGTTGCGCAGGTAGTTGCGCTGGATCATCTGGTCGAAGTTGATCAGGCTCTTGTTCGGGTCGGTCATCCACTCCTTCATCGCCTGAATGCGCATGTCGTTGTAGGAGCCCTGCCCCACCGGATCGGGATCGATGCCGGCGGCCGTCTCGTACATCTTGTTCTCGTAGTAGCTCGGCAGGTAACGGTAGTAGTCCGGACGCGGGTCGGGACCGTCGGTCCACGTCAGGGCAGAGTAGCCGTTCTTGCCGAAGCGGAATGACGTCGCGGCCGTAAGCTTCGTGGCCGACGAGATGTCGAACCCGTAGTTGAGCATCACGATCGGCTCGTGGTAGTCACGCACGCGCGTGTTGCGCAGCTTGCCGTCCTGACGGCCGACGTTCGGGTTGTAGTAGTTGTTGTCGAGCAGGTCGTAGGCCTCCTGCGTCGAGGCCTGTTGCGCACCGCGCTCGGTCGGGGCGCCCATCACGGTCAGGGCCAGGTTGTGGCGGTCGGCGCCGAAACGCTTCTCGACCGACGCGAAGTAGCCGTAGGCGTTGTAGTAGACCCCGTCCACATAGGAGTTGCCTCCCTGGCGCGTCGAGAACGACAGCGCATAGGACCAGCCGTTGTCGAGCAGGCCCGATCCGTAGGAGACCATCGCGCGGAAGCGGTACATCGAGTTGGCATTGACCACGCTGGCGCGGAAACCCTTGCGGAACTGCGAGGCGCGGGCATTGACGTTGGTCGTACCGCCGATGCCGTCGATGCCGAAGCCCGACGACTTGAGGCCCGCGGTGTTCTCCTGGTTGCGCGTGGCGTCATTCAGACCGCTCCACAGCGACCACGGGCCGTAACCGGTCATGGCGTCGTTGAAGCGGATGCCGTTCAGGTAGATGCTCGAATACTGCGAGTCATAGCCGCGGACGTTGAAACGCATCTCGCTGAACTTGTACGAGGCGATGTTGTTGAAGGCGTCCTTCGACGAGGAGAGCGACGACGGCAGGGCCTGCATGTCCGAGGCCACCTCGGAGTCGAACTCCGCGAACACCGAGTCGTCGATCACATACTGCACGTCGGGCGACAGCACCACCGAGTGCAGGTCCTTGACCATGTCGCCGACGCGGACCACGAAGTCGAGGTCCTCGAAATCGTTGGCCTCGAACTTGATCTTGTAGCTGCCCTCGGGCAGGTTGGAGATATCGAAATAGCCCTCTTCGTCGGTCATGACCGACACACCGAGCGGCTCGATGAGGACCTTCACGTTGCTCAGCGCCGTGCGGCCCGAACGCGAAACGACCTTACCTTTCACGCCGCCGTCCTGCGCATAGGCCCCCACGCAGAGGCATGCGAACAACAAGGTGAATAGATTTCTGATCTTCATAAATTAGGTTGTTGGATTATTTGCCGATATAGATGAACACGGGGAAGTGGTCGCTGTAGCCGCCCTGGAAGTTGTTGCCGACGAACGTGCGCTGGGGGTATCCCTTGAACTGGCCCTCCTTCTGGAAGAGGTAGGGGGCGCGGAAGACGCTGCCGTAGAACTTCGTGCGGGGAACCTGCTTGAGACGCAGCGCACCGGTCGATCCGGTGGCCAGGTTGTCCGAGACGATGATGTTGTCGAACAGGTTCCACTTGTCGTCGTAGGCCAGCGAGCCGATGCCGGCCTTCAGCACGGCGATGTAGGGGTTGAAGTAGCCTCCCTCGGCGACCTTGCGGATGTCGCCGGCGGCGCCGATCACCTCGGTGATGCTGCGGTCGGTGGCATCGTCGTTCAGGTCACCCATCATGACGACCTTCACCGCCGGGTTGGCCGCACGCACCGAGTCGGCGGCGTGGCGCATGATCTCGGCGGCGCGCTCGCGCAGGTAGGCCGAAGCCTCCTTGCCGCCCAGACGCGACGGCCAGTGGGCCACCATGAAGTAGAACGGCTCACCCTCGACCGTACCCCACATCGTCACGATGTCGCGCGTGCGGAAGTCGGGACGGCTCTCCAGCGTGAAGGGGATAGGCGCGCTGCCCTCGAGCTTGAAGACGTCGGGGCGGTAGTAGAAGGCCACGTCCACACCGCGGGCGTCGGGCGAATCGTAGTGCACGATCCGGTAGTTGGCCGGGGCGAGTTTCGGCGTGGCGATCACGTCCTCCATGACGTTGCGGTTCTCGATCTCCGAGACGCCGATGACGATCGGATACTCCTTGTCGATGGCCGCGATGTCGAACAGCACGCGCGAGAGGTTGTTGATCTTCCGCTCGTACTTCACGGCATTCCACTTCTTCGGCCCCTCGGGCGTGAACTCCGCGTCCTTGATCTCCGGATTGCGGATCGTGTCGAAGAGGTTCTCGAAGTTGTAGAAAACCACCTTGTAGGGTTTCTGAGCGAAGCAGGCTGCAAGCAGCAGGGCGAACAGCCCGGTAAAAAGCAGTTTCTTCATGGTCGTATCATTCGGTTATTCCCCATGCCGTGGGGTTGTGTTGTGCTTTCACGTCGGCGGCGATCGCCTCGTCGAGCATCGGGAAGAACTTGTATCCGGTCTTCTGCTCGATCTCCGCCACACTGGTCGTATATTCCGCAAGCCCGTCGGCGCTCACCGAGGAGTTCTCGGCCCAGAAGCCGATGGCGATCAGCTCCGAGGCGTCGTGGATCTCGTCGATGCGCTTGCGGGTGTTGCCGTTCTTCGTGCGCAGCAGGACTTTCCAGCAGTACTCGGGCATGGCGACCTTCGTCCCGCTGCGGTCGGTGCTCCAACTCCGGACGCCGTAGTTGCCCGTCACCGTGTAGAGCGTGTCGGCGCACGACTTGCCCATTGCCGAAGCCGTCTCCTCCATCTTGAGCCACGACCCGCCGTTGAACGCACTCTCCTGCGGCATGATGTTGGTCGAATAGAAGGTCTGCTCGTTGAGCAGCGTCGAATAGGGCACCGAACGGTGGTTCGACATGCACTGGTGTCCACGCACCCCTCCGCCCCGGTAGGAACCCGACCGCAGGTCGGCCTGGTCGGCTTCGGGAATCTCGGGATCGAAATCCCAGGCATCGGAGCGAATGTAGTTCTGCATGTAGCAGGCATGGATCGGATAGGCCACCCACAGGGCGATGCGCTTGGAGCGGTCGTAACAGATGGTGAAATTGCGTGCCTTGGGCTGCGTCGAGGAGATCGGCGCATAGTGCGTCACATAGGTGCAGTTGTCGATGCTCTTGTAGGCGGGCAGTTCGGCCCACGGGTGGTCCATCACGGCCGGAATCGAATACTCGGGCTGCGAGAGGGTCAGGTCGAACTCCAGACCGCCGTCAAACGCAACCCGTACCGTCGCCGTACGTGCGGCCCCGGAATCGTTCTCGGCCAGATAGAGATAGACGACATCGGCCGTGGTGACCAGCGAACCCGAACGCGAGGTCGCGTGCGTATTGCGGGAGGTCCAGCACCAGCTGCCACCCTCGGTAACAGTGACCGTATAGGAGGTTCCGACGGTTCCGGAGAGCACGATCCGGGGATCCGAAGCATAGCCGGGAGCCTCGAGCGAGGTGTTCTGCGATTCCAGGAAACGCGCGCCGAACGACGTACCCTGCCCCTCTTCCGACGAGCCGCAGCTGACCGACAGTGCGACGAGCATCAGAAAGAAGGCTGCGAAACGAAGGGCGCCACCTCTCGAAAAGATCGAAATCATCGGCAAAAATATAGGGAGAAAAAATCAACCCCCGGACGAGGACGGGAGTCCCGCCGAGGGTTGATTGGATATTAAACAGAGATTAATAGAGTTGAATGCCTGCAATAACGGCACGGGGAGCCGAGCTCGATGCCGTATCGAAATCTGCACTGGTCGAAATCGTAACCGTCGAAGCCTCCGTCAGGTCCGTAAGATCAAACGTGTAGTAGTCCGAATCCGTTACGGTGATGGTGAAAGGAGGATTGCCCGTTGCACCGTCGTTGGCCGCAAGATCGACACTTGCCGTGCTGACCGATCCGCCGTTGTTCACGCGAAGATAGATCGTTGCGGACTTACCCTTCCAGGCCACGGCATAGAACGAAAGTTTCTTGGCTCCCGTAACACCCACAGCCTGCGAGGTGAAATAGCCTGCGGCGCTACTTGTTCCAAGCTTCACGCCGGACGCTGCTTCGCCGTTGAAAGTGGATTGGTTGCCCAAAGTATTGGCTTTGGCAGCGCTATCGTCCTCCGTGCAGGTGAAGATGTCCATCGAGGTAAAGGTCTTCGTTTCACCGCCCTGCGACACTCCGTTCTGCTTCAGGGCGACCGTTGCAGTTGCGACCGCCTCACCGGCCTTCATCAGCTTGACGGTCAGCGTGCCGCTGATGGCCTCCTCGGCTGTGTTCTCCTTGGCGGTCACATTCACCTGATCGCCGCTCACCTCCACCGTGAACTGCTCGTTGTCGGCCGAAGCCTCGATCGTGCAGTCGTCGGCATTCTTCTTGGTTACGGTCACCGTCTTGGCCTCACCGGCAGCGGCAAACGTCAACGACGTCGGGTTCACCGTGATCGAAGGAGGTACTTCACCGGCAGCCTCGATGCTGTAGGGCAGCACGTTTACATACTTGCCGGACGAAGTTCCCACGAAATAGCCCTTGACAACGACAACGGCACCGTCAAGATCCGAGATGGTCGTATTGTCGATGTACTTGACCGAACCGATAGCCTTCGAAGCGCCGTCGATTGCCACATTGACATAATTGCCATCGATCGAAAGGGTTCCGGTAAACTGAATCTCCGTGCAGACCGGATCTCCCGAAAGGAGCTGATCCATGGCCGAAGCATCGCAAACCGTAGGATTGTAGGTCCAGGCATTGCCCGTAGATTCGACAGTCACAACGGCGTCCTCCGAGAACTGGGGCGTCGAATCCTCGTTGTAGATGGTCACTTCGCCCTCGATCGAGATCTTGTCACCAACGGCACGCTCATTCTCCTTGTGATATACCATCATGGCTCCGGTCTCGTCGGCAATGATGTAGGCGAGTTTGCCGCGTGCTACGACCGTACCGGCAGTCTTGTATTTTCCGGCAGTCTTGATTTCGCCGATCTTGGCTCCGGTCGTGGGAGCGACATAGTTCAGATCGACCTCCTGGCCGCCGACACCCTCGAGGAGCGTCACGTCATCCATGCGGTAGGAGTATGCGATATCGGCGTTGAATTTAATATAAAGCTCGGCGGGGACCTCCTTGAGCGTGAAGTTTGCCGTAGCCAGAGCCCACATACCGTACTGGGAGTGCTCGTCGTCGGCTACCGGACGGTCGTAGGTGATCTCCACCCAGTTATCGCCGTCCTTGCTCAGCGAAACATGGAATTTGGATGCATCAAATGCATTGTCGGATGCGCCGGACTCGCTCAGATAGGAGCCGAACGTGAGGCAGAGGTTCTTCTGTGCAGCATCGAGCGTGATCTTCCCGATCACGAACTCGTTGTTCGAGCCGAACAGCAGGTTATTGACACCCGAACCTTCGTATTTCGAATAGTTGTTGTTCGAGGGAGAGTTGGCGCGGGCGCTCATGCCGTTGAACGAATAGGTCACTGCGGAGATACCCGTGCCGGATTCGTTCTTCCAGCCCTCGAACTGGTCCAGATAAGGCCAGTAAGAGCCGCCTCCATAGGTCTGCGTAGCCTGCTCCTTGTCGAAGTTGTTGGCATAGATCGGGTCACCCGTGGGGGGGGGCGTAACGCCGGATGCATACTGCTTGACGGTCACGGTGGACTCGGCCTCACCCCATTTGCCGAACTCGGGGTGGATCAGCGAGAATGCGATCTTGCCGCTGCGCTCGCTCAGGCCCGACGCCATCTCCGACACCGATACGGTGATCGTGGCATTGCCCTTGCCGCTCATAGGCTCTACGGTAGCCCAGTCCAGATCGGTCTTCACGACCGTCCACTCACAGTTGGCCTTCACCGAGATGGTCTGAACGGTCTCCGTCTCCTCGGAGAAGGTCAGCGTCTCGGGCGATGCCGTCAATTCGGGCACCAGCGACTTCTCGTCGTCATCGGAACACCCCGTAAACACGGATGCCGAAACGAGGCACAGCGTTCCGAACAGGATTCTGAAAAGATGTTTACTCATAAGAATTTGATTAAGTGGTTATAAACAAAGCTATGAATTAATAAAAATATAAAAAACAAACCCGTTTTCAAAAGGGGAAACTTGTGCAAAGATAAACTATAATTCGCGAATAAAAAATAAATAGGTCACAAAATTCGCCCTAAAAGGATCAAAACAAGGTCCTTCAAGCAGTTTCAACACCAAAATCCGACAAAAAAGAGTCACGCACAGACCGATTCAGGAAAACCTGATCCGTCACACTGCCGCAAAAATAGGAGTCGGAAGTTTCAAAACGGCTACAAAAGCTTCACGGGCCGGTAAAAAAAACCGACCCGTGAACGGCATACCTAAATATATATAGTGAATCCATACCCGATCACCGGATCTCGCCGATGTCGTCGAGCGGCCAGTCGTCCGACCGGAAAGGCGCGAGCGGCTGCCCGGAGGTCGTGAAGACATTGGCCTCGGGGCACCAGTTGCGGAAAGCATAGCGCACGGCGACCGGTTCGGCCACCTCGGGAGAGGAGACCTCGATGCGTCCGTCGCCCCACAGCACCCGTCCCTCGGCGGGATGGAACACCCTGTCGGTCCCGGCCACCTCGAAACCTCCGAGCCGCAGCTCCCCTTCGGGGCCGTAGCCCACGAAGCTGTCCGCGCCGCTCCAGTCGTCCGAAGGCGACAGGTTATCGAAACGGAGCAGCAGTTTGTCGCCGCGACGCTCCATCTCCCGGAAGGTCGGAGCCGGAGCCGGCAGCCCCTTGATACCGTAGTCGTTCGCCAGCGCCAGCCAGGCCAGGCGCTCCCCCACCTCGCGTTTGCGCGCGGGGTGGATGCATGAAGGCATTCCCAGATCGGTCGTCGCCGCCACGCCTGCATGTTCGAGCCGTGCGGCGGCACGGTACTGCGCCTCGACGACAAGCGGCAGCGAACGCAGCGAAGCCCCCTCATAGGCATACGGGGCGAGCTGCGTGATGTAGAACGGCATCCGCCCGTCGCCCCACGTCGCACGCCAGAGATCGACCAGCGAGATCTGCAACGCCTCGTAGTCGAACCAGTTGCGGCGGTTCGACTCGCCCTGGTACCAGATGAACCCCTTGGCCGTGAAGCGGCAGACGGGAAGAATCATGCCGTTGTAGAGCCGCTGCGGAATGCTGTTGTCGTAAGTTCCCGACTTGGCGAGGGCATGGTCAATTCCCGGCGTGGAGTCGATCGCTTCAACGGTCATCCACGCCTCGATGGCCGAACCGCCCCAGTTCGGGGTGATCAGGCCGACGGGTACGTCGAGCACCCGGCAGAGCATCCGTCCGAAGAAATACCCCACGGCACTGAAGGAGCGGACCGATGCCGGCGTGGAGCACTGCCATGCGGCCTCGCAATCCTCCCGGGGGCTCTCCGAGGAGACCTTCGGCACGGTGAACATCCGGATGCCGGGGCAATCCCCGGCTGCGGCCACGGCCTCGGCACTCCCCTCGACGGGCTGGTGGAGAAAGCCACCGACGGGCATCTCCATGTTTGACTGACCGGAGCAGATCCACACCTCGCCCAGAAGGACGTTCTCAAGCACGACCGGATCGCCATCGCTCACCGTCACCGTATAGGGGCCTCCGGCCTCGCCCGTCGGCACCTTCAGGGCCCAGCGGCCCGCATCGTCGGCCCGGGTCTCATAGCTCCGTCCGTTCCACGAGGGTGTGACCCGCACGCGGCTGTTCGGGGTTGCCCCGCCCCAGAAATTGACCTCCGTGTTGCGCTGCAACACCATGTTGCTGCCCAATACGGCGGGCAGCTTCACCCGCGCGGCGACCGGCGCCGCCGCCAGCAGCATCATAGCTGCCAGACAAAACCTTTTCATGATCTTTTCCTATTTTTTCATGTTGTCTGTTTCCTTTCCCGTATTCGGGAGACTCGATCTCCACCCGGTCGCACTGATCGACGACAAAAGCCTCCGCACCCTCCCGTGCACAGGGGTATTCGTCCGTATGCTCGATGACGTTGTCGCGCGTGAAGCGGAATCCATCGACCGAGTAGATGTGGACGATGCGCGGGTCGGAGACGCGGAACGTGTTGCCCTCAACGAGGATGTTGCGGTGGTAGCGTGCGCCGGTCCGGTCCGGGATGCCGCTGCCGACGGCGATGCAGGCCGCGCCCCACGACGGGCAACCGTAGTTGCCGTTCTCGAAGAGGTTGCCGCGGATCACCACATCGCGCACGCCCGACTGTTCGAACCAGTAGTTGGCATCCCCCTCGAAGAGGATCGCCGCACCGGCGATGTGGAAGTAGTTGTCCTCGACGACGATCCGCCCGCGCGAGCCGAGCAGCAGGCCGCGCGCCCGGTTGCCGCGCATCCGGCAGCCGCGGATCTCGACGTCGGGATACCCTTCGTCGGCCGCCACGACGTGTTTCGGAGCGGTCCCGTCGGGCAACGGCTCGGTGAAGGTCACCTCGGTATAGACGCTGTTGAGCCGGCGCACCGACTTCACCGTCCGGCGGGCATAGGCGGCCACCGTGCGATTGTCCACCAGTTCGACCTCCATCCCCTCGCGGAGGAAATCGACGCCGTACTGCCCCGAGTTGCACCAGCGCAGCAGGGCACGGTCGGGAGCCTCGACCCGCTCGACAGCCATGTAGAGGCCGTGGATGTTCGTCGCGTCGTCCTTCTGGTTCTCGAACACGCAGTCGATCATGCGGATGTAGCCGCCGCAATTGACATAGTGCGTGGCATCGGCCGTGATGCTGACCATGCGGTCCTTGCCGGGAGCCGGCGTGACGACCATCCGCTCGAGCGCGATGTCGCGGCTGCGCTGCGCGATGACCCCCATGCCGCCGCAGTGGTACAGCGCCACGTCGCGGAGCGTCACGCCGCGCGAATCGGCGATCGTGAAGCCAGGGTTCAGACGGGCCGTGGCGCCGAAGACCATCACGTTGCCGACCGCAGCCTTCAAGTCCGGACGGTAGATCCGCCAATTCCCGTCCCCGCACCGGCGGGCCGGGATCGTTCCGCCTGCAATCCAGTAATCGTGGGCCCGGAAGGCCGGTTCGCGCCGCACGGCATCGAATTCGAGCAGGTTCGAGTAGGGGTAATCCGTTCCCCGCTCGTCGTAGAAATGCAGGCACCCATTGACCTCCTCGCAACGGTACTCCCCGGGGAAGGAGACCTCAAGCCACCCGTCGCCCGCAGCCCGGACAATTCCCTCGGAGTGAAACGTGCGCGTGTAGTCGATCTTCAGGTCATGGATCTCAATCCGCTCGCACTCCTCGATGCTGAACGGTGAGACGAAGCCCGAAAAGAGAAGTTCGGTCCCGGCGCCGTCGATCTCGAAGTCGCGCAGACCCCGAAGGTCGAAGGCAATGCGCTTCATGCCCTCGCTGTTGTTGCTGATGTACTGGTAGCGCTCCGCAGCCCGGTCGGGCAGCATGCGGAGCGTCCCGCCGGGCAGGACGAGTCTCGAAGCGCCGACCTCGAGGCAGTGCTCCAGGGCAGCCCGCACGGCAGGTACGGCGTCGCGCTCGGCATCGCCCGGCGCAAGGAAATCCTTCAGGTAAACGGTCTTCCCGGCTGCGGCATCCGCTGTCGGGGCACTCCAGAGAGACAGGGTCACGGCCGCCGCGCCGAAGATTCGGAGGAATCGGTTCATACGGGATTGTTTTTTAAGGTAACTCGTTGTGTTTCGCCCTCACGAACTCCGAACACGACCGGTTTGCAGCCCTGCTCCGAAAGGGTGATGCGGAGGCGCCCGCCGTCGGTTCGCTCGATCCGCAGGTCGAACTCCGAACCGAAGGCACGGATGCGGCGCAGTTCCACCCGATTCCAGGACTCAGGCAGCGAAGGGGTCAGGTCGAACGACCGGAACCCGACGGGCCGAATGCCGAAAAGGCCCTCGGTGATGATCCGGCAGTAGAGTCCGCTCTCGGCCGATAGGTGGCGCTGCGACCCTTCGGGCCACGCCTCGATCGGATAGGGAACGTGCTCGCCCAGCAGACGGCGCTCGGAGTAGTTGTGGAGGAACTCGGTGGCCCGGTCGGCCTGTCCGGCCCGGTAGATGCCGCGCAGGGCATAGAGCGTCGAGCGGTCCCAGAAGGTAGCACTGCCCTGCTCGGTCAGCAATCCGTCGTCGGTGAGCAGTTCGGGGCCGAGCAGCGCCTCGACCGTTCCCTCCGTGCGGGCCCGGCCGCCCAGCCCGACGATCAGCGGCATGCAGATCCACGAGCGCAGGAGCGTGTTCCCGTCGTAGTAGCGATAGGTATGGTACCCGCCCACTTCGGCGCCGAAGCAGCGTTCCACGGCCTCGGCCAGCTCCCGTGCCTGCCGGCCGTAGCGCGCCGTCTCGGAGCGCGGCGCACCGAGTTCGCGTCCCAGTGCGGCAGCCGACAGCAGGGCGTCGTAGTAGAGCGAGGAGGTGCAGAGGTTGGCCCGCCCCGCAGGGAAGCGTCCTTCGAGCTCGTCGGAATCGGAGGCCACGACCCCCTCGGGGGTCAGCTGCCGACGGCAATACTCCAGACACCACGTCACCAGCGGCCACAACGCCTCGGCCTCGGTCCGATCGCCGCGCGCCAGGGCATAGCGGGCCGCCCCATAGGCGATCATCGCCGCATCGCCGCGGTCGCCTGCCCCGTTCCAGACATCGTCGCCTTCGGCGATGATCGAGCTGGGCAGCGGCTCGTATCCGGGATTCATGAAGCGGGCAAAATGCCGGAACGCGTTGAACGCCGAGGCATTCCCGATGTCGTATCCGAGGAACGGAAAGAAGGGATTGACGTATTCGGCCTGGTCGTTGGCCCAGATGGCGGCGTAGTAGGATTCGCCGCCGGGCGCATGCATGTAGCCGCCGCGGGTGAGGATGATGCTCTCGGCGGCCCGGAGCTTGGCAAAACGGAACAGGCGGTCGATAACCGGATCGGGAGTCTCGAGCACCAGCGCGGCATCGATGTCGCGGCGCACGAAATCCATACGTGCGGCATATTCGGCCGCAACATCCGGCATCAGCGGCCCGTCACCCGCACGTCCGGCCTGGAAAACCGCATCGAAGCAGAGCGAATCTCCCGGCGCAAGGCTGTAACGGCCGCTCCCCGCCAGGTCGGCCCGCACGCAGTAGCTCCCCTCCACCCCCTTGTCGGGATCGGTCTCGAAACGCTGCGAGAACTCCGGAACGTATACCGTCAGCCTGCGCCGGGCGATGTTGCGCACGACATAGCGCTCGCACAGCACGGGCAGCTCCCGCGAGGGGAAGATGCGGCGCGTCATGGCGATTGCCGGCCCGGCCGCCGCGGTCCGGGCCGCCCCGATGTTGTGCCCGCCCGTGTACCAGCGGCTGCGGACCTCGAGTCCGCCGTCGATCGCCACCGTATCGACCCGCTCGGCCTGCAGGGCGAGCCCGTCGATGGCCAGCAGCGCGGGAATGTCCGTCGCCAGACGGAACATCAGGCTGGCGTGCGTGTTGTTCGGCACGGTACGCAGCAGCGGGAAGACGAGCGAGCGCTCGAGCCGAAAGGCGCTGTCCGCGCCGACGCCCCAACGCAGGACGCAGGCCATGCGCTGACCGCTCATCTCGATGTGGTCGGCATGGGGTACGGCCCCGTCCACCCGCCACACGATGCCGTGTCCGGCAGGATCCATCGTCCAACGCTGCGCCGACGCCGGCAGCAGACCGGCCGACACGAAAAGGAGAACGGCAAGAAACGATTTTCGAAGCATACGGATTCGAGTTTGGGAGTAAGGTACAACAAACGAGTATAAATATAATCATTTCGCGCGACATGAGACCCTTGCTGCATGCCGTCTTTCGTTTTTTCACTATTTTTGACCGGGAAACCCCCAATGAAAAACAGAAAAGAGATCGTCATGGAGAACGGAAACAGAATCTGCGCCCTGTTCGGCATCCGCTACCCGATCGTCTCGGGCGGCATGGTCTGGTGCAGCGGCTGGCGGCTGGCGGCCGCCGTCAGCGAAGCGGGCGGACTGGGGCTCATCGGCTCGGGGTCGATGACTCCCGAGCTGCTGCGCGAACACATCCGCCGCTGCCGCGCGACAACAGCAAAACCCTTCGGCGTGAACGTCCCGCAGATGTACCGCTATACGGACCAGATCATGGAAGTTATCATCGAGGAACGCGTCCCTGTGGTCTTCACCTCGGCAGGCAGCCCGAAACGGTGGACCGCACGGCTGCACGAGGCCGGCTGCAAGGTGGCCCACGTGGTCTCGAGTTCCGCCTTCGCCCGCAAAAGCGAGGAGGCCGGGGTCGATGCCGTCGTGGCCGAAGGCTTCGAGGCCGGAGGGCACAACGGCCGCGAGGAGACCTCGACGATGGTGCTCGTGCCCCACGTCCGGGCAGCGGTCTCGCTGCCGCTGCTGGCCGCGGGCGGCATCGCCACGGGCCGCGGCATGCTGGCCGCCTTCGCCCTCGGCGCCGAGGGCGTGCAGATCGGCACACGCTTCGCACTCACCGAGGAGAGTTCGGCCAGCGAAGCCTTCAAGCGCCGCTGCACCTCCCTCTGTGAGGGCGACACGATCCTCGCGCTCAAGAAGCTCAGCCCCACCCGGCTGGTCCGCAACGAATTCTGCCGCGCCGTCGAGGAGGCCGAAGCGCGCGGCGCCACGGCCGGGGAGCTCTCCGAACTGCTGGGCCGCGGGCGTTCGAAACGCGGCATCTTCGACGGCGAACTCACGGAGGGCGAGCTGGAGATCGGACAGGTCGCCTCGCTGCTGCGCGACCTGCCTCCGGCCGGCGAGGTCGTCCGGAACCTGGTTGCAGAATTCGACGCGGCCCGCCGCCGGCTGGCGGAACTCTGATCCCGGCATACAGACGCAGCCCCGTCCGACGTATCGGACGGGGCTGCGCATATCCATACGGACCGGGGTCAGTTCCCGAGCTTCATCACATCGTCGATACCCATCTCGCGATAGGTTGTCGCCAGCTCCTCCGAGCGGTCCGAGATGACCAGCAGCTTGTCGCCCAGGTGCAGTTCGGTCTTGCCCTGCGGCACGAAATAGTCGCCGTCGCGGCAGATCATCATCACCAGCGTATTCTCCGGCAGCACGATCTCGCGCAGCGTCCGCCCGCTCTCGAGCATGCTCTCGTTCACCTCGACCTCCGTGAGCGCCGACTTCACCTGCTCGTTCATGTCCACGCCGAAGGCCGGCTCCCGCTCCTCGTAGGCCAGTCCCAGCAGGTTGGCCATGCCGCTGACGGTCGTACCCTGCACGACGAGCGAGAGGATCGTCGAGAGGAAGACCACATTGAAGAGCAGGTCGGCATACTCGACGTTGCCCATGAGCGGATAGATGGCAAAGAGAATCGGCACGGCCCCGCGCAGCCCGACCCACGAGACATAGAGCCGTGCCCGCGTCGAGAAATTGCGGAACGGCGCCAGGCTTGCGAAGACGGCCAGCGGCCGGGCCACGAGGATCAGGAACGCCCCCACGGAGAGTCCCAGGATCAGCACATCGGGCTCCAGCAGCTCCTTGCTGTTCACGAAGAGGCCCAGCGTCAGGAACATCACGATCTGCATCACCCACGTGAACCCGTCGAAGAAGACCGTAAGGGGCCGCTTCTGCACCAGCTTGTGGTTGCCGACCACCAGTCCGGCGAGGTAGACGGCCAGATAGCCGTTGCCGCGGATGAGGTCCGTAAAGGCGAACGAGAAGAAGACGAAGGCCAGCAGCAGCACGACGTAGAGCGAGTGATTGACCAGGTTGATGCGGTTGATCGTCCATACGGCCAGCCGCCCGATCAGGTAGCCCGACAGGGCGCCGACGACCAGCTGCACGACCAGATAGAGCATGCCCACACCGAGGTCCACATGTCCCGATGCCGGTCCCGAGAGCACACCGACAAGCAGAACGGTGAGCATGTAGGCCATCGGGTCGTTCGAGCCGCTCTCGAGCTCGAGCAACGGACGGAGGTGCTGCCTCAACCCCTGTTTCTTGCTTCGCAGGATCGAGAAGACCGACGCCGAATCGGTCGAAGACATCGTCGAGGCCAGCAGCAGGGCCAGCGCGAAGGGCATCTCAAGGCCGATCCACGGAGCGATAAGCCACACGAATCCGGCCAGGATGAGGGCCGTGAGCAGCACGCCCACCGTCGCCAGCACGACACCCGGCCCGACGATGGGGCGGATTTCGGAGACCTTCGTGTCCATGCCGCCCGTGAAGAGGATCACGCAGAGCGAGATCATGCCGATGAACTGTGTGATGTCGGTCGAGCGGTAGGAGATGAAGTCCAGGCCGAAGAGCATGCCGACCCCGAGGAAGAGCAGCAGGGCCGGGGCACCGAAGCGGTAGGCCAGCTTGCCGGCGACCACCGCCACAAAGAGCAGCAGGGCGCCGATCAATACAATATTTTCACCAGTGAGACTGATCATGAGTCAAATGCGTTTCGAATCGGGGATACAGTGCCGGCGGCACGGTCGTCTGCCGCGTATCCGCTCCGGCGCATCGGGAACAAAGGTACGACAAATTTCCCGCATTCTCGGCACCTGCCGACAAAACAGGCGGGAAACGCATGCAAAAGGAGCCGAACGCACCACCGGGGCGCACGGGGCAAATGCAGCATCGGAATCCGGCTACTGGGGAATAAAGGTATAGGTGATGGTTCCCTGATGGCGGGCCGGCGCCTTCGGGTCGATGTTGAAGGTCGAAACACGTGCGGCATGCAGGGCGGCCTCGCGCATGCAGTCGTCGCCGCCCGAGACGATCCGGGCGCCGATCACCTCGCCGCCCCGGCTGACCGTGATGGCCACCACCACCTCGCCGCCGCCTTCGCAGCGGTAGGCCGGTATGCTCAGATCGACCGACTGCCGCACCGGATCGGTCAGTGAGAACGACACCGTCACCCGACCCTTGACCTTGCGGTCGCGGTGTTCGCCCGACACCTCGTCGGCCGTGCGGCCGCGACGGATCGCCGCCTCCTCGGCCAGGCCCTGCTCGTAGGCCTCGCGGTTGGCCCGCATCCGCTCCTCGGCCGCGGCAGCTGCATCGTTCAGCGCCGCGGTATTGGTGCCGCGGTCGTCCTTGAGCTGCTCGTTGAGTTCGTTTTCATTCGAGACCGTATTGCGGACGCTCCGCCAGTCAAACTCCTCGGCGGCCTGCCGCTCGCGCACCTCCTGCTCGAGCCGGGCCCGCTCGGCCTCGAGTTCGGCCAGCGACTGCAGTTCGATATACATGCCCTGCTGGTGAGGACGCTCCCCGATGACGATCTTCGACGAGACGAAGACGATCATCAGCACCAGATAGGCGATCAGCGTGACGCACAACCCGATCCGGTGGTCGTAGGCCCACGATCCGGCATCCTCGCGCCGGTTGTCGAAGGGCAGCTGCAGGCGCGGTTTGCGCGGCTTTGCGCCGTTCCGCTGCACCGGAGTACCGCCGCAGGGCGGCTCCCGGCGGCGGCCCGCCTCCGGACCTGGCGCTCCGGCCTGATCCCCGGTCCGAACCCCCTTCGGAGGGAACTCCTCCCCCGCAGCCGGTTTCGCCCCGGCAGCCGTTTCTTCCGCAATCCCTTCCGAAATCCGTTCCACTCCGTCCCCGCGTCTCTCTCCGCGCTGCGGCTTTTGGGCCGGACGGCGGTCACCGGACGGTTCTCCGGCCGGGAAGAGCCGCGGCGGTGCGACCGACACCGGGGCGTCGTCATCGAGTTCGATGACCTCCGGCCCCGCATCCTCCCCGGTACGCCGGACGGCGGAGGAGTCCGCAGCCCGCATACCGCCCTGCACCGGCCGGCCGGCGCACTCCGACCCGCCGCCCAGGTCGATGAGCTCCAGCTCCTCGCCTGCGGCCGGTCCGGCGACGGCTCCGCCCTCCCGCTGCGGCGCGGCTGACGCCCCGAAGGGGTCCAACGGATTCGTTTCTGGTTTCGGACTCATGTTCTGTTCGGATTTCGCAGGGCAAAAATAGCGATTTTTATCGGTTTTCGCCACCTTGCCCGAAAATTAACCCCGACAAGCGAAATGAACCGGAAATTTGTTTTTGCGACCGACATGCATTATCTTTGCCGATAATTATTACAAAGAACCACTTATGTCAACGAAACAACAAACGCTGAAGGCCCCGATCTCGTTCTCGGGAAAGGGACTGCATACGGGCGTGCAGGTGACGATGACGATCCATCCCGCAGAAGCCGGCCGGGGCATCGTATTCCGCCGCACCGATATCGAAGGACAGCCGGAGATCCCGGCACTTTGCGACTACGTGGTGGACACCTCGCGCGGCACGACGATCGAAGCCGGCGGCCACCGTGTCAGCACCATCGAGCACGTCATGTCGGCCCTCTGGACCCTCGGCGTGGACAACGCCCTGATCGACATCGACGCCCCGGAGACCCCGATCCTCGACGGTTCGGCCCGCGAATACGCCCGCGCCATCACCGAAACGGGGCTCGTGGATCAGGATGCCGAGCGCAACTACTATCACGTGACCGAGAAAATGGTCTACACGATTCCCGAAAAGGGCACGGCGATCATCCTCTACCCCGACGACGAATTCTCCGTCTCGGTCCATGTGGACTACAACTCGAAGGTGATCGGCAACCAGTACGCGACGCTCGAGCCGGGCGACGACTACGCCTCGAAGATCTCCCCGTGCCGCACGTTCGTCTTCCTGCACGAACTCGAGCCGCTCATGAAGATGAACCTCATCAAGGGCGGTGACCTGGACAACGCCATCGTCGTGGTCGAGAACCCCGTTCCCGAGGAGCAGCTCGACCACCTCAAGAAGCTCTTCAACAAGCCCGACATCGAGATCAAGGCCGGTTACCTGAACAACCTCGAGCTGCGCTGCAACAACGAGCTGGCCCGCCACAAGCTGCTCGACCTGCTGGGCGACTTCGCCCTGCTCGGCGTGCGGATCAAGGGCCGCGTATGGGCCACCCGCCCGGGCCACTTCGCCAACACGGAGTTCATGAAGCAGCTCAAGCGCACGATCCGCAAGGCCGGCGAGAAACCCCGCTACACCTACGACTGCCGCAAGCCGGCGCTCTACGACATCAACGCCATCCGGCGCATGCTGCCCCACCGCCCGCCCTTCCTGCTCGTGGACCGCATCTTCCACTGCGACGCCACGTCGGTGGCCGGCATCAAGAACGTCACGATGAACGAACCCTTCTTCGTGGGCCACTTCCCCGAGGAGCCGGTCATGCCGGGCGTGCTGATCATCGAGGCGATGGCCCAGTGCAGCGGCATCATGGTGCTCAACACGGTGCCCGACCCGGAGAACTACTCGACCTATTTCATGAAGATCGACAATGCGAAGTTCAAGCGCAAGGTCGTTCCGGGCGACACGCTCCAATTCGAAATCCACCTGCTGGAGCCCATCCGCCGCGGCGTGGCGCTCGTCGAGGCCAAGGCCTTCGTCGGCGAGTCACTGGCCTGCGAAGCCGAGCTGATGGCCCAGATCGTCAAGAACAAAACCCCGAAACAACAATGATCAGCAAATTGGCATACGTCCACCCCGACGCCCGTATCGGCGCCAACGTGACGGTAGAACCGTTCGCCTACATCGCAGGCGATGTCGTGATCGGCGACGACTGCTGGATCGGCCCCGGTGCCGTAATCCACGACGGCGCACGCATCGGCCGCGGCTGCAAAATCCACACCGCCGCCTCGATCTCCTGCCTGCCGCAGGACCTGAAGTTCGTCGGCGAGGCCACGACCTGCGAGATCGGCGACTGCAACGACATCCGCGAATACGTCACCATCAGCCGCGGCACGGCATCGACGGGCACCACACGCGTCGGCTCGCACAACCTGCTGATGGCCTACGTCCATGTGGCCCACGACTGCGTGGTGGGCTCGCACTGCGTAATCGCCAACCGCGTCTCGCTGGCCGGCGAGGTGCATGTAGGCGACTGGGTGGTGATCGGCGGACATGCGGCCATCCACCAGTGGACGCACATCGGCGAACACTCGATGATCCAGGGCGGCGCCCTGCTCGGACAGGACCTTCCGCCTTTTGTCATCGTCCGCAACGACACGCTCCGCTACGCGGGCATCAACAAGATCGGACTTTCGCGCCGCGGCTTCACGCCCGAGCGCATCGGCGAGATCCACGACGCCTGCCGGATCCTCTTCCAGAGCGGCCTGAACTACATGACCGGATGCGACGAAGTGGAGCGTCAGGTGCCGCAAAGCCCCGAGCGCGACTCGCTGCTGGCCTTTATCCGCTCTTCGAAGCGCGGCATCATCAAGCCCTACGAATCGCGCAACGCCGAGGCGTAAGGCACCCGGCGGCGGCCGCATGTCCGGAGTTCGGACAAAGGCGCCGCAGGAAGATGAAAGATAAAAAATCGGATCAAACGATTGAATATCGGAAATTTTTACTATATTTGCGTGTCGAAAGACTGCAGGATGCACGATAAGGGGACGGAATGTCCCCTTATTTCATAGTTATACACCACTGAAAACCAACGATATGATCGAGATACAGAAAATTACGGAATCCGCGGAACGGCACCTGGCCGGCACGGATCTGTTCGTTGTGGAGTGCCGCTGCTCGGCCGGCAACGAAATCGAATTGACGGTCGATGGCGACACGTCGGTGTCGATCGACGCCTGCGCGGCATTGAGCCGCGCCGTGGAGGCCGACCTCGACCGCGAGGAGGAGGACTTCTCGCTGACGGTCATGTCGGCGGGCATCGGCTCCGAGCTGCGCTGCCTGCGGCAGTACCGCCGGCTGATCGGATCGTCGGTCGAGGTGCTGCTGAACAACGGCGTGAAGCTGCTGGCCAAACTCGACGGCGCCGACGAGGAGGGCATCGACCTCTCCTACGAAGAGAAACAGGCCGTCGAGGGCAAGAAGCGCAAGCAGCTGGTCAAGGTATCGAAGCGCTACGCCTTCGGCGAGATCAAATACACGAAGGAGTATCTCGACTTCAAGTAGCAATTGATTAAAAACAAGATAACGCACTCATGGACAACCTGAATTTGATCAGCAACTTTGCCGAGTTCAAAGAGCTGAAGAACATCGACAAATCGACGATGATCGGCGTGTTGGAGGACGTCTTCCGCCACGCGCTCCAGAAACAGTACGAAACGGACGAGAACTTCGACGTGATCATCAACCCCGAGAAGGGCGACCTCGAGATCTGGCGCAACCGCACGGTCGTCGAGGACGGGGCCGTGGAGAACCCCAACACCCAGATCGCCGTGTCGGAGGTCAAGGCCATCGACCCGACCTATGAAATCGGCGACGAATACGCCGACGAGATCAAGCTCTCGTCGTTCGGCCGCCGCACGGTGCTGTCGCTGCGCCAGAACCTCGCCTCGCGGATCCTCGACCTGGAGAAGGCCAACCTCTACGAGAAGTACTCGGAGAAGGTCGGCGAGATCGTCACCGGCGAGGTCTACCAGGTATGGAAGAAGGAGGTGCTGATCCTCGACGACGAGGAGAACGAGCTCATCCTTCCGAAAGCCGAGCAGATTCCCAACGACTTCTACCGCAAGGGCGACACGATCAAGGCCATCGTCAAGTCGGTCGAGATGAACAACAACCAACCGCGCATCATCCTTTCGCGCACGGCCAACCAGTTCCTCGAGCGCCTGTTCGAACAGGAGGTTCCCGAGATCTTCGACGGACTGATCACCATCAAGAAGATCGTCCGCATCCCCGGCGAGCGCGCCAAGGTGGCCGTCGAGTCCTACGACGAACGCATCGACCCGGTGGGCGCCTGCGTCGGCATGAAGGGTTCGCGCATCTACTCGATCGTCAAGGAGCTGCGCAACGAGAACATCGACGTGGTCAATTACACGGCCAACCCGCAGCTGATGATCCAGCGCGCGCTGAACCCCGCGAAGATCTCGTCGATCACCATCGACGAGGAGAAGAAGACCGCCTCGGTCTACCTAAAGCCCGACCAGGTGTCGCTTGCCATCGGCAAGGGCGGCCTGAACATCCGCCTCTCGAAGATGCTCACCGGCTACGACATCGACGTCTACCGCGAGATCGAGGAGGAGGACGTGGCCCTCACGGAGTTCGCCGACGAGATCGACGGCTGGATCATCGACGCCCTGAAGGCTGCCGGCTGCGACACGGCCAAGAGCGTGCTCGAGCTGCCCGTCGAGGAGATCGCCGCACGCGCCGACCTCGAGCTGGAGCAGGCTCAGAAGGTGGTCGAGATTCTCAAGGCCGAGTTCGAATAACCAAAACAGCAAGAAAGGAGAGAATACCATATGAGTAATGAAAGAAGATTAAGGCTCATTCAGGTTGCCAAGGAGTTCAATGTGGGGATCAACACCATCACGGACTTCCTGCACAAGAAGGGCATCAAGAACGACGGGTCGCCCAACGCGCTGGTCGATGCCGACACCTATGCCGTGCTGGAGAAGGAGTTCGGCTCGAACCGCAGTGCCGCAGGTGCCCGCAACTCGATCCGCGAGCGCATCTCCCAGAAACAGGCGACCATCACCCTCGAGCAGACCCGCAAGCAGGAGCGCGAGGAGGAGAAAGAGGTGGTCATCAAGAGCAACGTCATCAGCGTGAAGGACGAGATCCAGCAGCCGAAGTTCCTCGGTAAGATCGACCTCTCGCCCAAACCCAAGGCCGCCCCGGCTCCCCAGCCGGCCCCGGCGCCCGCCGAGCAGGCTCCCGCGACACCCGAGCCCCCGAAGGACAACATCTTCCGTCCGGCTACGGTGACCCTCACGGGCCCGCAGGTGCTCGGTACGATGGACGTCTCGGGATTCGTTCCCGGAGGCAAGCACAAGCGCAAGCGCCTCCAGAAGGAGAAGGTCGATGTCTCGAAGGCCCAGAAGGGAGGCCAGCAGGGCGGCGGCAAACAGGGCGGACAGGGCGGACAGGGCGGACAGAACGACCGCAACAACCGTCCGGGAGGCCAGCAGCAGAACCGCGGCCAGCAGCAGAACCAGCCCCGTCCGGGCGAAGGCCGCCGCAACAAGAACAAGAACACCCCCAAACCGATCGTCCGCCCCGAAGTAAGCGACGAGGAGGTTTCGAAACAGGTAAAGGACACCCTGGCCCGCCTGACGGCCAAGGGTGCCAAGACCAAGGCATCGAAATACCGCAAGGAGAAACGCGAGGCCGTCGCCGAACGCATGAGCGAGGAGTCGGCACGCGAGCAGCAGGAACGCTCGATCCTCAAGGTGACCGAGTTCGTCACCGTGAGCGAGCTGGCCACGATGATGAACGTCTCGCCGACGGAGGTCATCACCGCCTGCATGAACCTCGGACTGATGGTGTCGATCAACCAGCGGCTCGACGCCGAGGCTCTGGTGGTCGTGGCCGAGGAGTTCGGCTACAAGGTCGAGTTCGTCTCGGTAGAGATTCAGGAGGCCATCGCCGACGACCACGAAGACAAGGAGGAGGACCTCGTGCCGCGTCCGCCGATCGTCACGGTCATGGGACACGTCGATCACGGTAAGACCTCGCTGCTGGACAACATCCGCAAGACGAACGTCATCGAGGGTGAGGCCGGCGGCATCACGCAGCACATCGGTGCCTACAGCGTCGAACTCAACGGTCAGAAGATCACGTTCCTCGACACGCCGGGCCACGAAGCCTTCACGGCCATGCGTGCCCGCGGTGCGAAGATCACCGACGTGGCGATCATCATCGTCGCGGCCGACGACAACGTCATGCCGCAGACGATCGAGGCGATCAACCACGCCCAGGCTGCCGGTGTGCCGATGGTTTTCGCCATCAACAAGATCGACAAGCCCAATGCCAACCCCGACCACATCAAGGAGCAGCTCTCGCAGATGAACTACCTGGTCGAGTCGTGGGGCGGCAAATACCAGGATCAGGAGATCTCGGCCAAGAAGGGCATCAACCTCGACAAGCTGCTCGAGAAGGTGCTGCTCGAGGCCGAAATGCTCGAACTGAAGGCCAACCCGAACAAGAAGGCCGTGGGTACGGTGATCGAATCGACGCTCGACAAGGGCCGCGGCTACGTTTCGACGGTGCTCGTGCAGGCCGGAACGCTCCGCATCGGCGACGTCATCCTCTCCGGCACGTTCACGGGCCGCGTGAAGGCGATGTTCAACGAGAACGGCAAGAAGGTGACCGAGGCCGGTCCCTCGACCCCGGTGCAGGTGCTGGGTCTGAACGGCGCCCCGCAGGCCGGCGACCTGTTCAACGTGATGGACGACGACCGCTCGGCCCGCGAGATCGCCAACAAGCGCGAGCAGCTGCAGCGCATGCAGGGCATCATGACCCAGAAGCACGTGACGCTCGACGAGATCGGACGCCGCATCGCCATCGGTTCGTTCAAGGAGCTGAACATCATCGTCAAGGGCGACGTGGACGGTTCGGTCGAGGCCATGTCCGGATCGCTCATCAAGCTCTCGAAGGAGACCGTCCAGGTGAACGTGATCCATGCGGCCGTGGGACAGATCTCCGAGTCCGACGTGCTGCTGGCCGCCGCCTCGAACGCCATCATCGTGGGCTTCCAGGTGCGCCCGTCGGCCGCCGCGCGCAAGCTGGCCGAGAAGGAGGAGATCGAAATCCGCCTCTACTCGATCATCTACGACGCGATCAACGACATCAAGGACGCCATCGAGGGCATGCTCGAACCGGTGATGAAGGAGGAGATCGTCGCCTCGGTCGAGGTGATGGAGATCTTCCGCATCTCGAAGGTGGGCACCGTGGCCGGATGCGTCGTGCGCGAAGGCAAGCTCCAGCGCTCGACCCCCATCCGCGTCATCCGCGACGGCATCGTGATCTACACCGGCAAACTCGGATCGCTCAAGCGGTTCAAGGACGACGTCAAGGAGGTCACCTCCGGACAGGACTGCGGTCTGAACATCGAATCGTTCAACGACGTCCGTGTGGGCGACATCGTCGAAGGCTACGAACAGGTTGAGGTAAAACGCAAATAGTACCAATTATCCCAAACACACACCAATGAACACACAAATCAAATTTACCACCCCCGAAGAGGCCGTCAAGGTCATCAAGTCGGGCGATCACGTGCATCTGAGCTCCGTAGCTTCGGCTCCCCAGTGCCTGATCAACGCCATGTGCAAGCGCGGCGAAGCCGGTGAACTGAAGGATGTACACATCCACCACCTCCACACCGAGGGCCCGGCCCCCTATGCCGACGAGAAGTTCGAAGGCATCTTCCAGCTCGACTCGTTCTTCGTGGGCGGCAACGTCCGCAAGGTGACCCAGAGCGGATATGCCGACTACATTCCGATCTTCCTGAGCGAGACGCAGCGTCTCTACCGTTGCGGCGCCGTACCGTGCAACGTGGCCATGATCCAGGTTTCGACCCCGGACAAGCACGGCTTCGTATCGCTCGGCACGTCGGTCGATGCCACGCTGGCTGCCGTCGAGTGCGCCGACCACGTGATCGCCGTGGTAAACAAGCACGTTCCCCGTTCGTTCGGCCAGGCCATGATCCCGATGTCGAAGATCGACCTCTTCGTCGAGGATGACACCCCGCTCATGGAGGCCCACGTCACCGAGCCCAACGAGATCGAGACGGCCATCGGCAAGCACTGCGCCGCGCTGATCGAGGACGGTGCCACGCTGCAGATGGGTATCGGCGCCATTCCCAACGCCGTGCTCGCACAGCTCGGAAACCACAAGAACCTCGGTATCCACACCGAAATGTTCGCCGACGGCGTGCTACCGCTCGTCGAGAAGGGCGTCATCAACGGCGAGGCGAAGAACATCGACAAGGGCAAGATGGTCTCGACCTTCCTGATGGGTTCGCAGAAGGTCTACGACTTCATCGACGACAACCCGGCCGTGATGATGATGGACGTGGGCTACACGAACGATCCCTACGTGATCGCCAAGAACGACCGCGTGACGGCCATCAACTCGGCCCTGCAGGTGGACCTCACCGGCCAGGTGTGCGCCGACTCGCTGGGCACGAAGTTCTACTCGGGCGTGGGCGGACAGATCGACTTCGTCTACGGAGCCTCGCTGTCGAAGGGCGGAAAGGCCATCATCGCCATGCCTTCGATCACCAACAAGGGCATCTCGAAGATCGCCCCGGTGCTCACGGCCGGTGCCGGTGTCGTTACGACGCGTAACCACATCCACTGGTTTGTCACCGAGAACGGCGCCGTGGATCTCTACGGCAAGACGCTCCAGGAGCGTGCCCGCCTGCTGATCTCGGTAGCCCACCCGTCGGCCCAGGAGGAGCTGGACCGTGCCGCTTTCGAGCGCTTCGGCTCGCACCACCACTACATCAAGAAGTACATGGGCAAGTAGCCTTCACGGAAGGGTTGCTTCCCGCACCGATACGGGGTTCCGGTCCAACGGCCGGAACCCCGTTTTTTTATCGTCCCGAAGCGGGAATTCGGCGGATATTCACTTGTTTTCGCAGGGAAGATTTTCTAAATTTGTAACAGATGCGGGATCGGAAATACCCGCCGGTCCGGGCAAACATCGTAACCAACCTAAACTACACCACCTATGAAACGTCCGACATTCGGGAACCTCCTCGGTTCGCTGTGCGGCACGGCCCTCGCCGCCGCACTCATCACCTCCTGCGCCCCCCGGCAGAACATGCTCACCGAAGAGGAGATCGCCGACGGCTGGGAGCTGCTCTTCGACGGGAAGAGCCTCGACCAGTGGAAAGACTTCAACGGGGATTCGCTCACACAGCCGTGGCACGTCGTAGACGGCTGCATCCAGGCCAACGGCGACGGCAGCGACCTTTCGGGCTATATCGTCACCCGAAAACAGTACGAAAACTTCATCCTCGACTGGGAGTGGAAACTCTCGCGCGGCGGCAACAGCGGCATGCTCTACCACGTGGTCGAGGGCCCCTGCTTCGAGGTACCCTACGTCACCGGCCCCGAATACCAGCTCATCGACGAGGAGGGCTGGGAGGAGCAGAACGCTCCGACGAAGCTCGAGGAGTGGCAGCGCCTGGGCGTCGATTACGCCATGCACCTCCCGGACCGCGCGGCCATGCGGCTCAATCCGCAGGGCGAGTGGAACTCGTCGCGCATCGTCTTCGACAACGGCCATGTCGAGCATTGGCTCAACGGCGTGAAGATCCTCGAATTCGAAGCCTGGACCGACGACTGGTTCGCCCGCAAGGCGAGCGGCAAATGGGAGACCGCTCCCGAATACGGACTGGCCCGCCGCGGCGTGATCTGCCTGCAGGACCACGGCTACCCGGCCTCGTTCCGCAACCTGAAGATCAAGGAGCTGCCCCGCAAGGCCGGCAGCGAGGTTTCGCTCTTCAACGGCCGTGACCTCACGGGCTGGGAGGCCTACGGTACCGAGAAGTGGTATGTCGATCCGCAGGGGCTCCTCGTTTGCGAAAGCGGGCCCGACAAGCAGTACGGATACCTTGCCACACGCGCATACTACGATGATTTCGACCTCACGGTGGAGTTCCGCCAGCTGGCCAACGGCAACTCGGGCATCTTCTTCCGCTCGTTCATCGAGCCGCCCGTGAAGGTACACGGATGGCAGTGCGAGGTAGCCCCCAAGGGCAACGATACGGGCGGCATCTACGAATCCTACGGCCGCGGCTGGCTCGTACAGATCCCCGACGAGAAGGAGTCGCTGCTCAAAGAGCGCGACTGGAACACGCTGCGCCTGCGCGTCGAGGGCGATCACGTGCAGACGTGGCTCAACGGCGAGGCGATGGCCGACCTGCACGATGCGAAGATCGGCGCCGCACAGGGCCGCATCGCCCTGCAGATCCACGACGGAGGCGGCATCAAGGTGCAGTGGCGCAACCTCCGCCTCAAGACGCTCTGATCACCCAAGTCCAACCGCAAACAGATCGAAAGCCATGGGAATCAACCGCAGAAACTTCCTGAAAACGGCGGGCGCCGCCACGCTCTTCACCATCGTCCCGCGGTGGGTGCTGGGCGGACCCGGACGCATCGCCCCGAGTGACCAGCTCACCAAGGGCATCATCGGCGTCGGCGGCATCGGCCGCAGCAGCTACCACTTCACCAGCACACCCGAATGCCGGCTGGTGGCCATCTGCGACGTGGACAGCGACCACCTCCGGAGCGCCGCGGAGCTGGGCCGGCGCAAGTTCGGCCAGACGCTGAAAACCTACCACTTCTACCGCGATCTGATCACCGACCCTAATGTCGATATCGTACACATCGCCACCCCGCCCCACTGGCACGGCATCATGGCCGTCGAGGCCGCCAAGGCCGGCAAGGACATCTGGTGCGAGAAACCCATGACACGCACCATCGGCGAGGGCAGGCGCGTCGTCGAGGCCGTCAGGCGCTACGGGCGCATCTTCCGCCTCAATACGTGGTTCCGCTTTGCGGACACCTTCTACGGACTCGGTACGACGGTCGAACCGCTCAAGAAACTCGTGCAGAGCGGCATGCTCGGATGGCCGCTGAAGGTGACCATCTCGGGGGCCACGGGCTTCACGTGGAAATTCTACTGGGTGGGCCGCGAACACCTCGAACCGCAACCCGTACCTGCAGCCCTCGACTACGACCTGTGGCTCGGCCCGGCCCCTGCGAAACCCTACAACGCCCACCGTACGCACCAGACCTTCCGCGGATACTGGGACTACGATGGCGGCGGGCTCACCGACATGGGTCAGCACTACATGGACCCGGTGCAGTACCTGCTGGGCAAGGACGACACGTCGCCCGTGAAGATCGAGGTCGATGCCCCGCAGCAGCACCCCGACGCGGTGGGCATCTGGCGCAGGATTGTCTACACCTACGAAGACGGCTGCCAGATCGTGCTCGAGGGCGAGGGGTTCGAGAGCTCGGGCAAGGTCCCCTACATCGAGGGCCCGTTGGGCAAGGTCTACAAGGGATTCGAGTGTACGATCCCCGACGTGATGAACAAGCTGGCCGAGATGCCCGACCCCGAGCCGCAGCGCACCGACTTCCTCGCCTGCGTCCGAAAGCGCGAGCACTTCGCGCTGGACGAGGTGAAGGGACACCGCAGCTCGACGCTGGTCAATCTGGGCGCCTGCGCCCTGAGGCTCAACCGCACGCTGCACTTCGATCCCGACGCGCAGCTCTTCATCGGCGACGACGCTGCCAACCGACTGATCGACCAGCCGATGCGGTCGCCGTGGAAAATCTGACAACCCCCAAAGCGCATGAAACGATGAAAAAAAGAGCCATACTACTTTTCTGGTTCCTGTGTCTGCTGCCGTTTGCCGCGGGGGCACAGGATGGCCGGCAGCGCACCGTCGAGACGGTCGTGGCCGACGTGCTGGCACAGCTGCCCGCCGGGCAGACAGCCGACTACCGAACCCTGATGGACGAACTGGCCGCAACGGGCACGGAAGGCATCCGGATACTCGCCGGGATGCTCGTCCCCGCCGGGCAGGGCAGCGACGCCGCCGTGGAGTACGCCCTGAGCGGCGTGGTCCATCACGTGACGGAACAAGAAAGCGGAGAGGCCCGCGATGCCGTGCGGCAAGGACTCGCACAGAGCATCGACACCTGCCCGGACCCTGCGGACCGCGCCTTCCTCATCTCGCTGCTTGCATGCTGCTCCACGGCAGAGGATGCAGCCGTTTTTGCGAAATACGCCGAAGACGGACAGCTTGCCGATGCCGCCGTCCGCGGCCTGATCGCGACGCCCGGATCGGAGCCGGCAATTCTTGAGCTGATGCAGCAATCCGACGGTCCGTCGGCACGGCTGGCCCATGCCGCCGCAAAACGGCCGAGCGAAGGGGCCGAGGAGATCCTCCTTGCGTGGCTGGCCGACTACCCCACCGACGATACGACCCGGGAAGCCATCTATGCCGCCCTGGCGGCATGCGGCGGCCGGACATCGCTCCGAGTGCTCGGGGATGCGGCGGCAGCCGCCGACTTCGACTTTGCCCCGGGCGATGCGACGGGAGCCTTCCTCGACCTGCTGAACAACCTCGCCGAACGCGGCGACACGAAGGTCGTGCAGCGGGCCGCACGTGCGCTGGCCAAAGAGTCGGTACGCACGAACATCCGCACGGCCGCGCTCAAACTTCTGCTCCGCACCTCCCCCGAACAGCGTACCGAACTGCTGCTCGCGACGCTCGGGGACAACGACCGGGCCTACCGCTGCGCGGCACTCACCCTTGCAGCGGACTATACCGACGAGGCGCTGTGCGCAGCCATCGTCGGCGAATGGCCGAAACTGACGGCCGAGGCGCGCACGGATGTGGTGAACTGGTTGGGCGACCGCCACGCCGCTTCGCAGACCGCGACGGTACTGGCCGCCATCGACGCCTCGGATCCCGGGCTCGCCGCAGCCGCCGTGCGTGCGGCCGGCCGTCTCGGAGGCCAGGAGGCGCTCGAAGCGCTGATCGGCCGGCTGAACGGCCCGCTGGCCGAAGAGGCCGTAGCCGCACTGGCCTCGTTCAACGGCCAGGTGGACGACGGGCTCGTCGCGGCGCTCGATGCCGATCCCGTAACGCAGGCCAACGCCCTGCGGCTCGTCGCACGACGGCGGATCACCCGGGCAGCCGACCGGGTCTTCGCCCTGCTCGACGCCGGACAGGAACCCGTACGACAGGCCGCGCTGGCGGCCCTCGCCGGGATGACGACGGCGGCGGATTTCCCGAGACTCTGCGACCGGCTCGACAACGCCACGGAGAGCGAAACGCCGCAAATCCAGGCCGGACTGCTGAACGCCCTGGCACAAATGGCTCCCGAGGAACAATACGCCCGAACGGCAGAGCGGATGGCCGCATCGGCTGAAAAGGCGCGCTACTACCCGCTGCTGGCACATACGGGCACACAGGAGGCGATCGACGCCCTGCTCGGCGGCGACGACCGCAAGGCGGCTTTCGCGGCACTGCTGACGGTAGAGAGTCCTGTCGTGCCGGAGGTGCTGTTCTCGCTGGCCACCGAGCACCCCGAATGGAAAGACGAGGCGATCACACGCTACACGGAACTCGTGACCGCGAACCGCACGCCCGAGGAGCAGGTGGCCTGCTGCACGAAAGCACTCGGAACGGATCCCGCCCCGGAGGTGAAGAACCGGCTGCTTGCAGCACTGGCAGGCACCGCCTCACTGCCGGCCGTCGAGGTGGCCGCCCGATACCTCGACGATCCCGCGACAGCCGCGGCGGCGGCCGATGCCGTGCGGAGAATCGCGGCAAAGAGCCCCGGCACGGGCGGAGAAACGGTGGTCGCGGCTCTCGAGCGGGCCCGCACGGTCTACGCCGGGCTGGCCTCTGAAGACGCCGACGCCGGCTATGCGGTGGACGAGATCAACGGGCTGCTGGCCCGCTACGCCGCCGTGCCGCGCTTCGAGCTGACGGAAGAGGAGGCGGCCGAGGGTTTCGAAGTGCTCTTCGACGGCCTCTCGCTCGAAAAGTGGACCGGCAACAAGACCAACTACGTTCCGCAGGAGGGGACGATCTACGTCACGGCGCAATACGGCGGCAGTGGAAACCTCTACACCGTCAGGGAGTACGGCGACTTCATCCTGCGCTTCGAGTTCTCGTTCGTCCGCCCGGGTGTAAACAACGGAATCGGAATCCGCACCCCGATGGGTGTCGATGCCGCCTACCACGGCATGGAGATCCAGGTGCTCGACCACGATGACCCGATCTACAAAAACCTGCACATCTACCAGCAACACGGCTCTGTCTATGGGGTCATCCCGGCGCAAAAGCACGTCGTCTTCGGCGAACAGGGGACGTGGAACACCGAGGAGATCCGCGCCGCAGGCGACCGCATCACCGTAACGGTCAATGGCGAGGTGATCCTCGACGGCAACATCCGCGAAGCCTGCGAGGGCCATAACGTGGCCCCCGACGGCTCGGAGCAGAACCCCTACACCGTGGACGGGCGGAACCACCCGGGGCTCTTCAACAAACGCGGTCACATCGGGCTGCTCGGCCACGGCCCCGGCATCCGGTTCCGCAACATCCGCATCAAGGAACTTTGAACCACGGCGGAGGGCGGAGACCGATCCAGGAGAACATCCGCCCTCCGCACCGTACCGGGATGCCGCATCAGCGCCCCGCATCCCGCGAATTGAACCGCACGGAAAAGAGATGAACAGATCCAACCCAGGCAATGGTCCCGTCAGGATCGTCGCCATCGGAGCGGGCAACCGCACGAACAAATACCTCGAATACGCCGTCCAACACCCCGAACGGCTGCAACTTGCAGGCGTCGTGGAGCTCAACCCGCTGCGTCGGGAGGCTGTGGCTGCAAAATTCGGACTCGCGCCGTCGCAATGCTTCGACGACTACCGCCTCTTCTTCGGGCAGCCCCGGTCGGCCGATGCCGTGCTGATCGCGACTCCCGAGGACACGCACTTCGAGCCCTGCATGCTGGCCATCGAGGCGGGCTACGACGTACTGCTCGAGAAGCCCATCGCCCAAAGGCTCGACCAATGCCGGCAGATTGCCGAAGCGGCCCGCAGGCGGGGCGTGATCGTCGGGATCTGCCACGTCATGCGCTATCACCCCTATTTCGTCCGGATCAAGGAGATCGTCGATTCGGGTGAACTGGGACAACTCATCTCGATAAACCATACGGCAGCAGTGGGCATAGACCGCATGACCCACTGCTTCGTGCGGGGACTCTGGCGCCGCGAAGAGTGTGCCAACCCGATGCTGATCTCGAAGTGCTGCCACGACATCGACTTTCTGCTGTGGCTTGCATCGTCGCAATGCCGGAAAATATCGTCGTTCGGATCGCTCAGGTGGTATCGCCGGGAGAATGCCCCGCAGGGTTCGGCCGAACGCTGCATAGCGTGCCCCGTCGAACCGACATGCCCCTACTCGGCCGTAGACCTCTACCGCACCCGGCGTGACTGGATCTCGAACTTCGACATACCCGAGGGAGCAACGCTCGACGAGGTAATCGAACGGCAGTTACACGACGGACCTTATGGGCGCTGCGTCTTCCGCTGCGACAACAATGTGGTGGACAACCAGGTCGTCACCATGGAGATGGCAAGCGGTGTCACGATATCGCTTTCCATGGAGACCTTCACGCTTGATGACCGGCGCGAAACACACATACGAATGACGCACGGCGAAATCGAGGGCGACGAACGCACACTGCGGATCCGAAAGTTCCGCGGAGGAGAGGAGCAGATCATCGACTTCAGGGAGCTGGCCGGAACGCCGTTCCACGCCGGTTCGGACCTGAATCTGATCGGGGACTTTGTCGAAGCGATCAGCCGGCGGGGCGGACACCGGTTCCGCACCACAATCGAGGAGTCGGTCGAAAGCCACCGGATCTGCTTCGAAGCCGAGCACAGCCGCCATACGGGGAAAACCCTCCTGCTTGAATAACCGACACGACGGGAGCCAACAAACATTCTCACCGGTCGGCCCGGTACCGCCGTACAAAACCTTGAAAACGACACACCCGGGGATTTCCCCGGGTGTATCTCTTCCTGTCTTACCGTCCCGACAACCGTTCGAAACAGATTCCTGCTCCTGCAGCAAGCCGAGGGCGAAGCTCAGAACGATTCCCCGTCCGGCGGGGCAGAGATATCGGGCAGGCCCCGTTTCTCTTGTAAGGCGATCGGGGCATACAAGGATTCAGGGATTCCTCGTCCTCCGGCTGCACAGGCAACCGACAAGCGGCGGAATACCGCGAACTGCTGCC
>ERZ779798.45-NODE-45-length-44966-cov-5.00443_pt1 | contig 44966 bp, 69 predicted proteins | sample MGYA00433090_ERZ779798 | MGnify/ENA primary metagenome ERZ779798 (study PRJEB29588, sample SAMEA2151468) | human gut metagenome | biome: human gut; feature: human-associated habitat; material: faeces | place: Denmark | collected 2008/2010 ...
ATTTTTTAAAAACCCCTCATTAAAAACAATCCCCAGCCGGTAACTGATACAGAAGCCTGGGACGTTACAAAAGGTGATATTTATAACTATGTGACAGACGCAGATATACAAAAGGCAATGTCACAGGCTATTGTTACTGCAAATCCCGCGTTTGGAGCAGATGATACAGAAAAAATTAACATATACTTACATCTTGTCGCTTTTTATCTGGTAATGGACTTAAGAAACGCCTCTAGCGGTGTTAACGGTACTTTTAGCGGTTATGTCGCGTCAAAAAGTGTCGGTGATGTATCTGAGAGCTACTCTTTTCCTACCTGGCTTATGAATAACCCGTTATATGGTATTTATTCACAGAATGGCTATGGTGTGAAGTATTTATCTCTCATACTACCTTACCTTTCTGTTACGATTCTATTCTCACCTGGGAGGTCGACTTATGGCTAATAGTGTTAAGGCAGATTTATCGGGGCTTGAAAGAATGCTTAAGAGGCTTAAAAGTGACAAATCAGTTAAAATAGGGATTATAAGCCCTGCTGCAAAAGAACAACACGATAGCAAAAGCGGTTTAACCAATGCGGAGATTGGTACATTCCACGAATATGGAACAAGAAAAATGCCGCGCCGTTCATTTCTGTATGACCCATTAATGGAAAGACTCGGAGAACTGGTAAAAAGCAAAAAGAAGGAACTTTGGAAAGCCTATTTTGAGAAGAATACGCCTGAAGATTTCTTAACTCTGATAGGTTCTACAGGGGTACTTATTGTCGAAGATGCATTTACTAACGGTTTTAAAGGCTGGCAGCCATTGACAGCACGCACAGTACGGTATAAAGAAAGAATGGGGTATAGTCCTAATACTCTGATAACTACAGGGCACGGCGGTTTAAGTCATTCCATAAGTTTTGAGGTAGTTAAAAATTGAACTTAATACAACACAATACAACACTATCTAATACTACGGGGCTTCCTAACATGGCTCAAACCATTCAAGGCTGGTTTCAGCCTGTTGAGTTTGAGGTAATAACCCGCAGTTTAGCTGATGACGGTGACGGTGTGGACTGGGTGTCTGAAACCGTTACATTAATAAAAACACAAGGTGTAGTAAGACCTCCGAGCGATAAGGACTTAAAAATATTACCCGAGGGTACATGGGCTTGGGAATGGCTTCAAATTCACTGTTTACCGAATGTGGAATTAAACACTAATCAGTTTGTAATTTATAAAGAAAAGCGCTATAAGGTTATGGCTAAAAAGGATTGGACAGAATACGGGTATATCAGATACACATTATTAGAGGCTTTTCAGGCAGAGCAGCTGGAGGGAGACGTTAGTGGCTAATTCACTAGAGATAATTAAAAACATACTTGTTAATGAAATGGAGCTTCCAAAGACCCGTGTTTGGGCGTATAACGCTGATATGGATTTGCCAAAGGATAACAAGCTCTTTGTAGTCCTGCATTATGGCGAAAGACGGCCAATAAGCAACAATGTTAAATATGTTTCTACTGATGAGGGATTGGAAGAACATCTGAGTATGAACGTAGCTGAGGATGTTATAATCTCGCTTTTATCTCGCGGGGTTGAGGCCAGAGAGCGGGCACACGAGGTGCATATGGCATTCAGAAGTACATATGCACAGCAGGTACAGGCAAAAGAGCACGTGCATATTTCATTACTGGGGGATGTTTACGACGCTTCTTTTTTAGAAGCAGCTTCAAGAATTAACAGATTTGATTGCCGCGTAAGAGTTTTCAACTCATTTGCTAAGATAAAAACAGTAGATTATTTCGATAAGTTCCCTAATACAAGTCAAGTAGAAGTTATAACAAAAATAGAACCGTAAAATATCAACCAACAAAGGAGTATCAACTAATGACAGCAGGATATCAGATACCAATTACTTATGTAGTTAACGCTACTGTGGTAACACCTTCGCAGGGTTTAGAGCCGCTTAAACTCAGTACAATTCTGATTATGACGGACGAAGAGCCGGCAATTCCTTATCAGGGCTCTTATGTTATCTCAAGAACCTCAACCGGTATTGCTAACCAGTGGGGTACAAATACCGAGATAGCCCAGCAGGCCAATATGATTTATTCCCAGACTCCGAATATTTTAACTAATAACGGTTATATTATAGGCGCTAATTACCAGACAGTGGATTATAACAACCCTGCAACTTCAGGCACGCTGACAACAGAAAATCTGAGTGCAAATATAGAAAATTTTATTTCTGTAACTAACGGGGTGATTAATCTTACTGTTGACGGTTCGGCAAAACAAGTCACAGGACTTGACTTTTCGGAAGCAGCAACACTGGAAGAAATAGCAGAAGTTATACAAGCTAAGTACACTGATATTACAATCACAGCTACTGCTGATAATACATTACTTTTTGTTTCTAAAACAACCGGAGCCGCAAGCAACGTGACTATAGCAGCTATGACCGGTTCAAGCGGTACAGACTTGTACGGAGCGTCATACCTTAACGGTGCGGCAGCGACTGCTGTATCGGGTGAAGCTGCAGAGAGCGGTACAAGACCTGAAACACTTTCAGAAGCAGTAACAAGATTAGCCGGCCAGATATATTTTGAAGGCATATTGACTACAAGGACATTGAGTGACGAAGAAGCAATTACAGCCTGCTCAACAATTCAAGGAATGCAAAACAGAATATTCCCTGTTCCAGCTTCAAACGCCTCGGCACTGGCAGCTTCTACTGGCTTGTTCTCTAGAATAATGTCTTATACTAATTGCAAGCCTTTGCTTTATACTCTGGGCGATGATGACGAAGCAGCCGCTCTTAATTCCAGATTATTTGCTGCAGGTTACCTGTCAAGGGGCTTTGCGGTTAATTACAGCGGAAGCAACACCACAATAACTATGAACTTGAAAGACCTAACAGGTTTACAAGCGGATACAAATATTAATGAAACTATTCTGGCTCAGGCTGCTGCGGTGGGTGCTGATTGTTTTGTATCTCTGGAGGGGCTGCCAAAGGTTATTTCTAACAAACAGAACGGTATGTATTTCGATCAGGTTACTAACCGTATCTGGCTTGTTAATACTATTCAGAGGGAAGTGTTTAACGTACTTGCGACAACACGCACTAAAGTACCGCAGACAGACGCCGGACTTGAAAGTATAGTAAAGGCAATAAGAAATGTTTGTAATCAGGCAGTAGTAAATGGTATGCTTGCACCGGGTGAATGGAACAGCTCTGATTTCTTTGGTAATCAGGAGGATTTCCTGAGAAATATCCGCGAATGCGGGTATTACATCTATCATCAGCCGGTAGCGGAACAGGCACAGAGCGAGCGTGAAGAAAGGCGGGCGCCGCAGTTTATGGTCGCGTGCAAAGAGTCCGGGGCAGTGCATTCAGCCTCAATCGTAATATATATTGAAGCATAGGAGATTTTAATATGGTAGATAGCTATACAGCGCAAGATATTATTATCGCGGAAGATTACAACGGGGAGTGGGTGCTCACGGATTTTGCAGACAACACTGTCGCAGAACTTACAGCACCTAACAACCTGAGCACTACGTCAACCGGTTATAACGGTAATTCTCTTGGAGCACATAATGAGCCAGGAAGGCAAAGAGAATTAACATTAAGACTTGTCAAAGCTTCCGGCGATGATAAAAGGTTTAATGAGAATTACAACTTATGGAAAAATAGAGACTTCAGATTTAAGCCGCTAACAATGCGTTTTACAAAGAATGTTGCTCATTCAGACGGTTCTGTAACACGCGACACGGTAGAGTGTTATTTCGGGTTACCGGGAGACCAGCCGGTACAAACAACGGATGTTGCAGGTTCTACCGACCAGGTAGTAAGTGTATACATGTTGCGGTTTGGTAACTCTGAAAGGAGCTTAAGCTAATGTTAAAATTCCAGTTAAAGAGCGGGAAAATGGTAGAACTGAACCTCGCGCCAATGGATAATGCTTTGTATTTGTACAGAACAATTATCCACGAATGCAAAGGTGCGGGGTTAGATATAACGGCTGTAGACGGTGAAAGCATTGCAGCAGTACTCACAAAAAACATTGATGCGCTTTTAAGTGTTATTGGTTCGGAATATGTGCTTGAGGCGATAAAGGGCTGTGCTGATAAGGTCATATATGATAAACAGCGGTTCAATATAGAGATTTTTGACAGAGATGAAAGAGCACGGGGCGATTTTTTCCCGCTTATGACACTTATTGCGGTTGAAAATATCCGCCCTTTTTTTCCGGCTCTCCATACCGTTTCAAGTGCGATAGAATCCCTATTGTTGAAGAGTTAGAACTCCCAAAGGTTGAGTACAATATCGATACCTTCAAGGTCTGGGCGATGAAGCTCTCACGGGCAGGGTATGGAGATATAAACACAATAAGAAATTTGAATGCACAGGAGTTTCTCGACTTAATCCATTATGAAAACTACCTTGCAAAATATGCGGAACTGGTGAGAGTGCTGAATACTAAAAAGGGAAAATAAAATGAGAATAAGTTAGGATGAAGGGCTGTTAATTACTATTGCGACAAGAGAAAAATGACATAATACAGCTTTTTTAGAAGAATATTTATATAGAGATAAAAATAGGTGATGAAAGTACACTTTCATTTTATGGCTAACAGCAAGAAGTGTTTATATTAAAAGCAATAGACCATCTGGTCTAAACAATATTTTAATCATTAGGTTTATGAATTTATATTTCTTAATTGCTATAATTACTAATAATGGAATATTTTATGTAGAAATAAAAAAATTATTAATTATAATTATGTATGGAGGTCATTATGTCACAGGATATACTTGCAAATATTTTAAAAGATTTTAAAGACGCCAATATTTATATTCCTGAAATGACAAACAATCAGTCAAAAGAAGTGAAGTACTTTATTTATAATGATAATCAAACTAGTGGAGATGTAATTGCAAAATTATGCCAGATTTAACTCAAATATTAAATGAAATCAAGCATTTCGAGGATGAAGGATCATCTATTGATAAAGTTCGCAGAAAATATATAAAGAATTTTTCTGAATTACGCGGGAGAAATACAATTGTTTATTATTCTGGTTGGTTACAAAACCCTAATTTACCAGAAAGTTCTATATCAGATATGGATATAGATGGTTTTATGACTAATTTACATCAAATGGACAAAAACAAAGGGTTGGATTTAATTTTACACACTCCCGGCGGTGATATTGCAGCTACAGAAAATATTGTTAATTATTTAAGAGAATATTTTAGTTGTGATATTGAAGCTTTTGTTCCTCAAATTGCAATGTCGGCTGGTACAATGCTAGCTTGTTCTTGTAGAAAAATACATATGGGAAAACAATCTAGCCTGGGACCAATAGATCCACAATTCTATGTGCCTAATATAGGTCATGTTCCTGCGTTAGGAATTATTGAAGAAAGAGATAGAGGCATCCAAGAAATTGCCCAAAATCCTGCAAGTCAATTTTTCTGGGCTCATATATTTCAGAAATATACTCCTACTCTTTTAGAAAAATGTGAAAAAGCTATTGCGTGGTCAGAAGAAATAACTACAAATTGGTTACAGGATTGTATGTTTAAAGATTTACCGGAAGATCAGGCTAGAGAACGGGCAAAAGGTGTGGTTGATAAAATCGCTAGTCATAAAGAAACAAAGTCACATTCAAGGCATTTGTCAGCTCAAAAATGTAAGGAAATTGGCTTAATCATTGAGAATTTAGAAGATAATCAAGAGGTTCAAGATGCTGTGCTTAGTGTGCATCATGCTTGTATGGCCACATTACAAAATCCTTCTGTGATTAAAATAATAGAGAATCAAAGCGAAAAAATTTTTATAACAAGAGTGGCTACTGCTGATTAATTAAAGCCGTGTATTTGTCATAAGAGAGGGACATAATTTTAAATTTCTTTGGTTCGATTACAAACATGAAGTTTATCCCGGATGTTACTAAATCCCCGTCAAGTTCTGGAGCTGGTATTGGGTGTATTCAATGTCCTGTGCATTGATTCTTGCAATTTCCGTTGCGATTTCCTGCGCATTGTCACCGGTAATATTATTCTGATTTGTAATTGTAATATTTTGTGAGAGATTATTCATCCCCGGCGGTGTAGTTGCTTCAGGTGTGTTCATAAAATCCGGAACTGGCGCAGCCCCGCCGGTCGGTGCACCGTCTTTATATCGTCCGAAGTCTGTTAATTGTTTCCAGAGAGGTATTTCTCCCTGGTTAGATTTACCGGATTTATGTGCGTTTTCTATTGCATATTTACCGGCTCCGACCACACCTCCCACTATAGCACCTGTTACAGTACCGACAACCGGCACGACAGATCCTACGGCTGCGCCTGCTGCTCCTCCTCCGATTACACTTGTTGTTTTTTTGATATTCTCTTTATTTTTATCAAAGTTAAGCACAAAACTCTTGAGTGTGTTAACCGTCTCTGTTAGTGCGGGAGCAAAGTCAGCTGCCAGCAGGCTTTTAAGCTGGTCGAATGCAAGAGTTAATTCCGCCAGAGATTCAGCGGCCTTTGTGTTTTTTTCAATCACATCATCCGGAAGCGAAAAAGCGTCAGAAAGGTTAAAATCTCCACGGTCAAAAAGATACCCCCATTCGGAGGACATACCGAGATTGCTGAATGCAAGGTTGCGCCCCTGTTTTGTTAACCCGTTTGTACGATCTCTTATGTCATTTAGTAATTTTACCGTGCTCTCATAATCTCCGAGATAATCTTGAGGAGATAGTCCGAGATTTCCGAGTTCTATTCCGATACCTTCAGGCAGATTGCCCAGCCCTGCGTGCAATTTAGTAAAAATATCGTTAAATCTTTCAACATCACCTAAAATACCTTTACTTACATTTTTTGATTCTACGTAGGTTGCGAGCTTCTGATACTCACGGTTAGTTGCTCCGAGAGCATTTGCCATTTTGCCAATACCTACTGCGGTGTTACCGGCTTCTTTAAAGGGTTTTGTTAATGTATCGGCGAATTGAGTTGCGGCATTTTTCCCCAGTAAAAAACTGGCAGATACAGAGTTTAAATTCTTTAACAGTGATGGCAGTCCTTTTGTGCCAAACTCTACAAAGAGTTCACCAAGTTTGTTTTGCGCTCCGCCCTGCGGATTATTTTCTGCCATAATACCTCCTAAGACTATTGTAACAATTAAGGTGAAAAGCTTGCGATAAACTTTAAAATCTGTTATCCTCAGCTTATGAGAGATTAGAGGGTTATTTTAACCCTCTTTGTTTCTCAAAATACCGGCTATTATTCTCTCATAAGTCGTGTCATATTTATTATTAGTTGTAAAACAAGTTAAAACATCAACAAATGTTAGTCTACTGAACTTCTTTATGTAAAAGTATACGTGCTTGTTTTGTTAACAGCGCCATTATCCTTTTTTTTCTCTTCAATAATAAGGGTTACTTTTTTTATGTCATATTCTGTCTGTTCCGTGGCTAAAACTTCTTTTATAAATTCTAAAAACATTGTTACTGCCCTCCTCATTTAATACTACCATCTGGGTTGAAACTCTGCGCAATTTATGATACATTACACAAAAAGGTTGTGTGAATGAGTAGAAAAAGTAGTGATGCGGGTGTTGCTCTTATCGGTTATGCTATCGGTTTAGTTGTAATGCTCATTGCCGGTGTATTTATGTTTTTGGGTAATGTCGCAAAATATAACTTATGGAAAAAATTCTGGATAACCTCAATTCCTTTAGGTATAGTGAGTATCACAGGTTATTATTTTTATTCAGCTTATCCGGATGTTATGTTGTTTGTACTTCTCACAGCTTGGATTGTGTACATAGTTTATTGGGCTTGTGTAATAGGAGATAAGAATCTGACAGAGAGAAAAGAAATCACGAGCCAAACGGGAGTTACCACTCCGAATTGTCCATATTGCGGCTATGCACTGGCAAAATTCCCGCAAAGAAAAACAAAATGTAAATATTGCGGTAATTATATTTATGTGCGTACACGTCCTTCTGATAAACAAAAAATTCTTGTAAAAGAAGAAAATATTGAGGTTATTGAAGAGCAAATTGGAAGAAAAAAAAGTAAAGAACAAGTTCCGGTTATAGACGCCTCAAAAGAAATGCAGGAAATTATTAATTATTTTACCTCTAATTACAAAGAACTATGCACCTATGAAACGATTCTAAATATTGAAGAAAACGACCGGTTAGAAATAATGCGCTATATGTGGGAAAATTGGAATTATCGGATTAAAAACAAAGTATTAAAAGAACGCTTTCCGAAGTATGACATAGAAGTTTTAAGCGCCATTCAAAGCATGGAAACCGGACGTATTTATACTTATTACCATCGGAATGAAATAATCAACAGAACTGCCGAAGATAATCCCAAACCCCTTATAAAAATTAGCGGAATAAATGAGCCTGTAGGAGAAAAACTCTGTACGATAGAGGATATAATAAATGTTTATAACTGGAGCATAAAAAATGATGAGCCGATAGTTAACTTTATAGAAAAGCGCTGGTTTGATGATTTTCCTGATTGCAGAGTTTATTTATTTCAGGATGATGATTTTAGGGAATTTACACCGCATGAATTGAAAAAGTTTTGCAAAGATAGAAGATTAAAATATCCTTATTAACAGAAAGGAGCCGGATAAATGATAAATACTTCTTTTTCAAACAATATGAAATATATTTGTCGAAATTGTGGCAGTATGCAATATCAAATAGGACGCTCGGGCGGATGTGCTCAGACATTTTGGCAATGGTGTCTGGGTATAACTGTCGTTATAGGCTTATTTTTCCCGATAGCATTTATAGTCGTTGCATTTGAAGTATTATTTTTAATTCTTACAAGCAGAAATCCTGCTTCCAATTTTTGTTTTAAATGTAAGGCCCGTGGGTGTGTAGTTCCATTCAATACCCCTGCAGGACAACAGATATACAAGAATTTCTACCCTGAGGAATATGAAGAAGAAGAAAAGCAAAAAAACATTGAGCAGTCATTAAAAGAAGAAATAAATGAAGAAATAAAAAACTACTCAAATAAGGACTGGGTATATATTATCATACCGGTAATTATAGTATTTTTAATTATATTTATATTACAAGGCTTAATTGTTTACTATTCTAATAATGAACCTGTAAAACCTGAACAAAGAGAGAAGCGGGAAACTTCTGCCCAGCCAGAAACTCGTCAGACACTTACCAAATCAGAATGTGAAAAGCTCTATGATACAACTTTACAAGATTATTCGATAAATAAACAAGCAGGTAAGGAAACCGAAATAAATGACTATTACACAAAGTGCGCTGCCTTCTCCCCAAGAGAAAAACAATCTTTTTTATCTTATTACTACTGGGGCCTAGCAGAAAAAGAGAAGAACCAATATAATTATGAAAAGGCTATTACTTATTATCACAAAGCACTTGAAGCCAACCAAAAAAGTACTAATATAAATGATAAAAAAGGTACTATGTGGCTTTATCATTATTTATCAGAATGTTATTTTAACACCTGGCAGATGGAAGAAGCTAAAAAATATGCTCTGCTAACTGTACAGGAAAAACAAAGACTTGGCAAGTCTCGTGTGGGTTTAGTAGATTATGAACGTTTAGGAGATATTTGTTATAACCTCAAACAGTATGATGAAGCAGAAAATTATTATATAAAAGCATTACAGGAAATAGAGTACTTGAGAAACTTGCCGCTAGATGTCCGTAACAGAATGGATTTATCAGATTTAGATGCAAAAGAAGAAAAATTTATCTCTATTCTTAACGGCACATTCTCCCAATAGATTTTGCCCACTTTGCTACAATGTAGTTAATGACTACTTTAAATGCTTTTTTAACATCTTTTAACGCTAAATATGGTATTGGGGATAAACTCTCGATGGCGCGCAGCCTGCTGCAGGATAACGTCAATATAGGTGAGGCGGTTGTGAATGTCTTATCCTCAACAGGTATTGCCGGTTTTAAATTCCACGTACCGGAATCTGAACAGGTTAATATGGAGAGTGATATAACAGACCATTACACTGACTCAAATTCTGTTATACAAGACCATATTGCGAGACGTCCGATAACTTTAACGTTTAGCGGGTATCAGGGTGAATATTTTTACAGTGTTAATGAAATAGAAGATATGTTGGCAAATGTTACGCCGGTTCTATCTCTTTGCAAGCAGTTTGTACCAAAACTAAACGCTGCAACAATACAGACTAAACAAAGATGGGTGCAGGCCCAGGAAACTAGACAGGGTTTAGCCGCTTTTTATTCTTCTTATGACAAAAATATACCTTTAAGCGAGAGTTTTAATACTGTTTGGAACTCTTTAAACGGAGTGGATTTATTCCAACTTTTTCAAAATATATATAAACTCAAATCAGCACAGACAAGGGCATTTTTGTTTTTTGAAGCATTATGGAAAGCAGAAGCTGTATTTAGTGTTGAGACAACGTGGAAACGATATGACAATATGCTGATACAAAAAGTACTGCCTATTCGTGAAAGCAATGCTGATATAACAAGTTTTACGGTTACATTTAAACAAATGAATTTCGCACAGACAAGATTTGAGAGCCTGAACAATGCAGCAGGCAGAACCCGAAGCCAGCTTGCGAAACAGGTTAATAAAGGTATCAGTAAAGGTTCGGAGGCTAAGGCGGTATAATGTATGAATTAAATGAGCTGGGGGCAGAACCAAAGCAAAAAATAGAAAAGATTTTAGATGACGGCTCAACCGTGACGCTTGAATTTGAGTACAAAGAAAATCAACTGGGCTGGTTTTTCGGGGTAAAATGGGGCGATTATGATTATAAAAATATAAGACTTACTACCAGCTACAACATTTTACGAGCTTACCGGAATTATTTGCCGTTCGGTTTAAGGTGCGATACTCAGGATGATGAAGAACCTATGGACTTAAATGATTTTTCAAACGGCTATGCAACGGTATATTTATTAACTCGCAAGGATGTCCAAACCATAGAAGGGAATTATTATGTTAAACAAAATAGCTTGTAAAGTTTCTATTACATGATATACATGAGGTATGAGTAAGTTGAGCATTGGACAGCACGGTATACAGGTTGAAACTCACGAAAAGACAAATGTTATGACGCCATTTAATAACGTTTTTTTAATTGTAGGTGTGTTAGCGCTTGTTTTAATATTATATAGTCAAGAGATTGGAATTAAGTATTTTGGTATCGGTTTGATTCTTTTATATTCAGTTTTATGGGGGATTATATATACGTGCCACAGTATTAAATCTCCGGAATTATTACAAAGTGAAGTCTTTAGGTTAGAAATACACAAGATGGAAATGGGTATGCTGGAAGATAAAAATGCACTTTTAGAAGTAGAAGAAATTCCGCGGGCTAAAGATGATACTTGCATGCTAGAGGACGGGTGTCATGAATAATGTATATTTGCTTAATATTGACCCAAACAGTGTCTATGATTTAGATTTATTAAAAAAACAATTAGATATTTGTAATGACTGGACACGTCCATTTGCGTGCACTTATCTTTTATATACAACTGCGGATGTTGACAGGTTATATCAACGATTTAAAAAGGCACTACCAGATAATAAATTCCTTATTAATAAGTTAAATCTTCAAGAAGATCAATATAATGGTTGGTTAAAACCTCGTACCTGGGACAGAATCAAAGAGTTTAAAGCTAAGGAATAAAAACGTTTTTACCATTATTGCTAAAATGGAGTTATGTTAAAACTCCAACGGAATTACAGAGCTGAATTTGAAATCGGCGAACGACACGGCCGGGACTTAATTCCCCGTGATAAGTTAACAGTAAGTTATCCGTTTAGCTGCCAGTTTCATATCTCTTCGGGTACATACCAGACACAGAATCGGGGAGTATTCCAGCTTGTAAACCTGAGCAGAAATGATCAGGCACGGTTATGGCTTGATATGTGGAACTTTGGCAAAAAGTATATTTATATGAAGTTTTACGCCGGCTATGGTGAAAATATGCCGCTCGTTTTTTCCGGTTACATTCAGAATTGTACCTCCGAAAAACAGGGAGGGAGTACCGAGTTTATAACGGAGATATTAGCTTCTGCCAGTACCGAGTTTTATGAGTACGGTTTTCTTAATGCGACTTTTACCAAAGGCACTACCCTAAAAGACATTTTAGGACTTGCGACAAGCGGAAGCGGTAAAATATCTGTCGGATATATTACTCCGGATATAGAGCCGTTACCCCGCAATAAAACCTTTATCGGTCAGACTCTTGACCTTCTGGGGCGTGAGTACGGCGGGTATAATATTTTTATTGACAATGATGAGATTAACATACTGGGTGACAGAGATTTAATCCCCGGAGAAGTTCTGGTTATATCGGATGAAAGCGGATTATTAGGCAGCCCCAGACGTGCAAATGCTTATGTCGAGTGTGATATGCTCTTTGAGCCCCAGATTAGGGCAGGGCAGGGGGTTACACTCTTGAGTTATACCCAAACGTGGCTAAACCAATCTTACAGGGTTGTAAAGATTGAACATAAAGGTGTAATAAGTCCGGTTGTTAGCGGGAAATTAATAACCTCTCTTACTCTTTCAATCCTGCCTGGAGATGCCAGAACACTCACCAAAGCGACACAAACAGTTCAGAGCGGGGTCGCAACTACCGGTCAATGGCAAAAGCCTGTACAAGGTAGTATATCAAGCCCTTTTGGCAGGCGTACAGCTCCAATAAAAGGTGCCAGTACTAACCATCAAGGAATAGATATTGCGGCATCTTTTGATACTCCTGTTAACGCTCCAGCAAATGGTAAAGTTATTACCACAGGCTGGATAAAAGGCTATGGTAAAACAATAATAATTGACCATGGCATTATCAACGGAAAAACTGTTACAAGTTTATATGGGCACTTAAATAACTGGCTGGTAAATCCAGGACAGAATGTATATACCGGAAACCATATAGGACTTGTCGGAAGTACAGGAAATTCTAAAGGGCCGCATTTACATTTTGAGGTTAGGGAAGGCAAAGAAGCTGTTAACCCTGCGAGATATATAGGAAATTATTAATATGACAGCAAAAATAAAACAGGTTGAAAAATCACAAATAAATTTTAACGGGGTTATGGCATTAGCTCAAAATGCGGTAATGTCACGCCTCAATTGTCATAATATCGGGAAAATTCTTGAATTTGACCCCGCAACCCAGCGATGTACAGTACAATTAATGCAGGTCAAGCTATTCAATGAGCAGAATATAACGCCTGTTCCGATAACAGATATACCGCTCATAATATTAGGTGCTGGAAATGCACATATTACAATGCCTGACCCTGTGGGAACAATCTGCCTTCTGCTTTTTATGGACAGAAACATAGATTCATTCCTGGAGACAGGGGAATTATACGCACCGGACACGACAAGAATGCACGATTTTACGGACTGTGTAGCCCTGACTACTTTTACTACTCTTGCGAATCCGATGGTGGATTATGACACAGAAGCTATAACACTTATTCACCAAAAAATCATAGAAGAAGTTAAGAAGCAATCCTATATAAAGATTTATCCTGATAGAATAGAATTAAAAAATATTCAAGGCGAGGCAGCTCAGGGCTTGATTAGCATAGGTGAAAAGATAAATATAGGTAATAACACTCAAAATCTTGCCAATTTAATTCAGGCGTTTCTAACAGCCTGTGAGAATATAGCAGTAGTTACAAATACAGGAGTCTTGACACCTGCGGCGAAACAGGCGTTTACTGATTTAAAATCACAGTTTGAGGAGTTGTTACAATGAGTTTTAGAAATCTTGATTCTGCCCACGATTGGACATGGGGCGCTAATAAAAGCAATTATGTTACTGCTAATCAGGAGATAGGGCTTAATCTTGAAACCCGCATACTGTCGTTTCTCGGGGATTGCTTTTTTGCAACTAATGAGGGTATAGACTGGTTTAATTTGCTTGATTATCACTACCAGGACAGGCTGGAGAATGCCGTTCAGGAGGTAATTAAGAATACGGACGGTGTAACAGGTATTAACAGCGTGGATTTAATTGTGAATGCAGATAGGCAGATTAGAATCACATACGATGTACAGACAATTTATTCTCAATCTTATAAGGGTGAAGTAACGCCGATTAGACAATAGGCTTTTATTTTGATATGTTTGCTATGCAGGGTAGGGTAATACCATTACTTCCGCTTAGCCGCAAAATTAATGAAGAAATTTTGCTAAGAAAGGAGGTAAGCGATGGAAAGAATAATAAAAGCCGCCATCACTGCATTGATAGCGGCTTTACAAATTATTTTGATTTTCCTGTAGGGTATGAAGAAACCGCAATTGCACTGCGGTTACCCTGTTTTTTCATTATTTACTATTTTTATTGTTTTGTCAAGGGAATTTCAGGCTCTTTGTTATGCTGGATATAGATTATCTATCAACCAGCAAAGGAGCGCCTTATGGCACAAAACTATATCGGGATTAGCGGGCTTGTTACGCAATCTCTGGAAGAAATACGCCAGGACTTAATCACTAAATTTAAAGGCGTATACGGTCAGGACATCAATATTGAACAAAACAGTCCGGACGGGCAGTGGATTAATATTTTGGCGCAGGAAAAAAAAGACATTTTAGACCTGTTTACCCAGTTTTATAACAATCTTGATCCGGATAGAGTTATAGGTATTCCGCAGCAGATTTTGTATAAGCTTAACGGCTTGATAATAAAAGCGTATACATACAGCTACACTTATGTTAATGTCACGGTTAACGAATCGACCAGCTTACAGGGGCTTGACGCTAATATCGAGAGTGCTGACGGTACAGGCTACACAGTAAGAGATATAAACGGAAACCGATGGATACTTGCAGCATCCGCCGAACTTGAGGCAGGTGTGCATTCGCTTAATTTCAGGGCTGCTGATTTAGGAAGTATCACAGCGTTACCTAATACAATCAATGTTATGGAAACAATTGTTAAGGGTATTTCTTCTGTTAATAATCCGGCAGGAAATTATATTACAGGTTCAACCGGTGAAACATCCGCACAATTTAGATTGAGAAGAAATCAGGCAATGGCAGTACCTTCTCAGGGGTTTGATGAGAGTACAGAATCACAAATGCTCAATCTGACAAACGTTACACAGTGCAAAGTATATGATAACCGTACAAATATGGTAGTTAACGGTATCCCTGCGCACGGTATTTGGGTTATTGTACAGGGCGGACAGCCGGAAGATATCGGACGGGTTATTTACAACAACCTGCCTCCGGGTATTCCGATGAAGGGTGAGCAGACTGTTTGGGTGCAAAAGATTAATGGCGATTTAGTAGAAGTTTTGTATGATGTGCCGTCTGCTGTTAATTTGTATGTAAGAGCCACTATTAAAAACTTTACTACAACCGATTTAGACCAGAACTATATCAAGGAACAGCTTGCGCTCACGGAATACACAATCGGCGGCAGGGCAGAGAGTTCAACGCTTCTGGGTACAATAAAAGAGACAATAGGTGATGCCGGTACGCCTTATAACGTAGAAATATCAACCGATAACTCAAGTTGGGTCGAATATGCAGTGCCAGCCGGTCTGGATGAATTTTTCGTAATAGCAGCAGAGAATATAACTTTAACAATCGTTTAGGAGCTGAAAATGCCTGACTATACACAGGACATAGAGGATGTAAAAAATTATTATGCGGATTTATTAATCCTTCAATACCGTAATAAACCAAAGGCGCGTGAAACTATCAAAATCGGTGCTGATATTTATCTGGGTGACGGTGTAATTTTCCAGCTGCAGGATATTCTGGATATCGATACGGCAGAGGGTCCACAGCTTGATATAATAGGCAAAATCCTTGACTGTCCGAGGATTGTACAGGGTGTCTATAATGATATGATATTTTTCCAGTTCTATGACGGAGAGGATTCTGTGGGATTTTCCACAGTGGGGAAACCGCAGGGCGGGAATTTTAGGACAATACAGAATTACAACCAGAGTGAATATTCGCTTCCAGATAATGATTACCGCTTCCTGCTCAAATTCAAATCCGCTGTAAATGTTATGCGGGGTTCTGAACGCGGGATTGATGAAGCGTTATGGAATGTTTTTCAGGGCGATGTTTTATTAAAGAATAACCATAATTTAACCATTACTTATATTGTGTCAGCAGAACGCACATTGGCGGCGTTAGCAGCAAAACAATTAGGGTATTACAGAGCCCCCGAAGGTATCGGTGCAAATTATGTACTTAGAGTGCCTTCTCCTTCTCAAATTTTCGGATTCAACCGTAAAGGTATAATGAATAAGACGGTTGTCGGTTTTTCAACCAAAGACAAACGTCAAACCGGTACGTGGCTGACAAAAGAGAACCTTATCTCGCTTGTGACGCCCGAGGGATAAAAATAAACAAGTAAGTATCAACCAAAGGAGCAATAAATGCCTAAACTTGACCGTGTAACACAGAAAGTTTTTGCGAATCAGTCAGGAAGTCTGGAAGTAACTGCATTTGGTACAGCAAAAGACCAGACACCTGTTTATACAAAAGATTTAACACAGATACAAAATACTAACTTTTTAAATGGATGGCAGAGCGCAGTCTTATCCGATAAGTCCCCCTGGGAGGAGGATATGAATGCGCTTTTCTTTGCGGTAACAACTCAGCTTGCGTATTTATTTCAGCAGGGTATTCCTGAATATGATGCCGGCACGACTTATTATATCGGCTCACTAGCTAAGGTTACTAACAACCAGGGCTATGTAACCGTGTATAAATCTTTAACTAATGATAATACCGGTAATGCGGTTACTAATGATGCTTATTGGCGCGTATTCCAGTCAGACGGGAGCCTGCAGCTTGCAAATTATGAGATAGGGCTTCCGCAGCCTACACTTAGTAACACGCTTTTTCCGAACGAAATTTGGCTTGATGGCCAAACTGTATCAAGGACTACTTATGCCTCCCTATTCAATATTTATGGTACAACATACGGCGCTGGTGATGGCAGTACAACGTTTGTATTGCCTAATTTTAAAGATAGGGTTTTCTGGGGAAGTAATACATTTGGTTATATAGAGGCTGGGTTGCCAAATATTTTAGGGGAATGGACTGCCACAACAGAATCCAGTCAGGCACCTTTGAATCCTACAGGAGCCTTTTATGTAATAAGTGAATACGGGGATGGGGCTGATGGTACAAAAGGACGGTTTTATCGTGTAGGTTTTGATGCATCACGTTCAAATGGGGTTTTTGGCAAGTCAAACACTGTACAGTCACCAGGTATAGGATGCCGGGTTAAAACAAGATGGTATTAAGGGGAAGAAATGACAAAGATAGAGCGCAAAACACAAAAGATTTTTGCAGGGAATGCTGATACTGACGAACTTGCAGTATTTGGAAGTATGATAAGCGGCACCCCTGTTTATAATGATGATATAGAAGCATTACAGTCAGAAGCTTATACAGAGGGTTGGAAAGCTGCTGTTGCTGCAAACGAAGCGCCGTTTATGGAAGAAATGAACGCTGTCCAATATGGTTTTTCTAAACAGCTTGCTTATTTGTTTCAGCAGGGTATTCCTGAGTGGGATGCCGGTACAACTTATTATCTGAACTCTTTTTGTCAGGTGGGCGGTGTTATTTATAAATCAAAGCTCGATGAAAATATTAATCATTCACCTGGAGATGATACAGAAGAAATATATTGGACACCGTTCAAAGCTGGAGATAGTGGCAGCGGCGGTCTTGAGGTCTGCGATATCGGTATGTCCTTGTATATTGATGAAACGAAAGGTTTGCGTAGATGGCTTAACGGTCAGATAGTAGCAATTAATCAGAATACTCAAGGTTTCTTGACAAGGTTAAAGAAAATTGTTGCGCTTTATCCATCTTTGCTTACAACCGAGGAGAACTGGCAGGCTGCAAAAACCCTTAGCGACTACGGTCAGGTTGGTAAGTTTGTATTCAACTATGCAGAGGATGAGAAAACTGTTGAAAGTGTAAGGCTTCCAGCTGTGGTTAATGTTCAGGGCTTATTAGATTTGCAAAATCTGGGTATGACTGTTGAAGCAGGATTGCCCAATATTGAAGGGATGGTTTATTATGGACATGGCTACTTGGCTAACGCAACTGGCGCATTTTATAGAGGTGTACCAAGAGAGTTGCCAAGAACCACAGATGGCAAAGTTGAAAGAGATTATGAACTTCTTTTCGATGCTTCTCGTTCTAACCCAATCTACGGCGCCACTGACACTGTACAGGAAGAAGCCATTCAGTACCCTTACTACATCCAGATAGCCACAGGTCAGGAAACAGAGGTCAATATCACAAATGAGATTGAGCTGAATAATCCATTTTTCTTTGGAATGAGCCAGTATTTTAATGTAGAACCGAATAATCTCAGCAGGCTAAAATCTGATGGTGAGTACAAACCTAAATCTGTTTATGCTGACTATTACAACTGGATTTTAGAAAATGTTAATAAAGGGGTAGAAGGGTTTAAAGGCCAAGAAGGCTATTGTTTTATAGCTACTGATTCATCTAGTTATTATTGGTGGGTTTCTACTGAAAGTCCAGTAGTGGGTGCATCAGTATATAGGTATGATGCTGGCGTAAATTCAATGTTTTTTGATGGTACAGTCGAAACATTAACCTCAAATGGATTTACTTTTACTTCAATTTTTGAAAGCTCGTCTTACACGGTAACAAGAGATTCAAGTAAGGATACAAGTATATTACACCCTGCAGCATGGATTACAGACTACGACTTTGAAATTAATACCTCTGCAGAAACGTTTAGACTGCCGTTGCTGGATGGTAGTGAATGTTTAGTGAGTGATAGATATATAGATTTGACACTTCAAGCGAGTGGTACAAAATATACTGCAGTGGCAAACGGATTTGTCTTTTTTGAAAAACTAAATACATCCAATACTCAATTTGTTAAAGGTACGAACCTAAGCTCTGGTTATGCAGATATTAGTTACGGGACTTATTCCGGTTCAACCCCGAGCATACTGCTAAAAGTAAAACGAGGCGACATTTTTTCTATTGATTATGATGCTGCAGGAGTTACAAACTCCTTTAGATTCATCTACGCCCGAGGCAACGGCTCTCTCTACTACTATGTTGGTGAAACGGTCCAGAATGCTAACCTGATTGACGCAGGGAGGATGCAAGAACAGATAACTAATATCAATGCGCCATCGCGCGGTTATCTCGTGCAAAGCTATGTTAACGGTACGAGCGGTTATAGGGTATACTCTGATGGCTGGTGTGAGCAATGGGGCAGCGGCGGTTCTAGTTCTGCGACAAATAATATAGCTATAGTAGTAATAAATCTATTAAAGCCCTATAAAGATACAAATTATATGGGACTTGCTAATTCAGGTTTTGGAAATGGCAGTAGTTGGAATGGCCCTTTTGTAAACAACAAAACAGCTGAAGCTGTTTCTTTTGGAGGATGGATAACAGGAACTGGTACTATGACAATCAATCAGTGGTATTGCTGTGGCTATATTTCTTAAATCATAAAATGAAAGGAAGTAAAATGGTTTACAAATTAGAACAACCGTATACAGATAAGCAACGTGCAGATTTTATAGTGCTGCACAACCATCAAAACGGAAGAAAAATTGAGGAAAGTGTAAATGGAGAGTTATTTGCCCTGGAACCATACGAAAAACTTGTTGACGGTGAGGTTATAGATAACACGCAAGAATACGAGCAAGAACAGGCACGTAAAGAAGCCGAGCGTATCGCAATGTTTAACCTTACTGCTGCCGACGTAGAAAGAGCTATATACAAAGCTAAAGGGCTTGATTTTAATGATGTTATCTGTCTAGTAGAAAACCAAAAAGCCGCTATTGATATTAAAGCTCTACAAATCGAGCTTAAGGCTAATAACTTTTATAGAGGCAATCCATACATTGATGCAGTAGGTACAATATTAGGGTTTACAAAAGAACAGTTAGATAAGTTCTTTGATACCAACGATTACAGGTATTTGACAACTTGCAAGCTCAAAGTTAATGCGATACCGGAAGATGCTGTTATAGAGATTAACAGTGAAATCCAAAGTGAAATAACAGTGCCATACGGCAGTACTGTTGATATAGTTGTGAGCTGTGAAGGCTATATAAGCCGTAAAGATGTTTTGACATTAACAGAAGATAGAACACTGGAGGTGGTTTTAGATGAAGATACAGCAGAATAAAGAAGAAAAGCTCCTAGGTCTTCTTCTTGAAGGCAAAACTTTAGCAAATGCCGTCGCAACAACAATAGAAGAATTTTCTGCCGATAAAAGAATAATAAGACACAAAAACGGCTATGTGGAGGTATTGGATTGATGAAGATACAACCGGGAGTAAATAGGGTATGGTCGGGCGCTCCCGCTGCAAACCCTACCTTAGAACCGGCAATGAAAATGAGGTGGACACAGCGACTGATACAGCAGAAGAAACTGACGCAGATAACGCTGGATAATGGCAGTAAATTATTAGTCCGTGAAAGTCCGGATTATAAACTTCAATCCCTGTATGACAAAGCGGGTGAATGGCTAAGATCTAAGCTTAGCTATTATAAAGGAAAGCAGATAATTAAAACGCTGACAAGCGAGAATGGAGGCTATGATGGATGACAAAATGAAAAAAACATTAGTAGAATGCTGTAAAAAACACGGTGAAATTTTAACTGAGGGCGTTGTCGAGTTCGCGTATGACCTTGTGAACGTTGCAATCGAAACAAGCACTAATAAAATAGATGATGCCTTTTTACCGGTAATTAACGCAACAAAACCAATCGTATTATCCTATGTAGATAAAATTGACGAGGAAGTAGCATAGTATGGCTTTTGATGTACCAAAGGCAATTGAGAAGCTTGCGGAAGCCGTAAAGAACGGTTTCCGCTATGCAGAAGAGGCGAAAGAACATCAATCAGAAACAGAGATTTTAAAAGAACTTAAAAGGAAACGTAAGGGGATAGATGCAGCTGAAAACCTTATTATCATGATGTACCCTTGTTTTACCCCTGCTAATGACGAAGAAGAACGCAAATTCGCTAAACTTCTGAAAATATTTCTGGAGAATAACTAGATGTTTGTTAATTATAATTTTGAACACGAACTGGAATTTAATTATATTAACCGGAAAACTCCGTTTACAGTAAGGCGTAGTGCTCCTGTAAGAGTTGCTGTCGGTAAGAAAACCTTCTGGTTAATGATACCTGGCGGTTTTACTTCTGACGGATGCAGTATACCAAAACTATTGCGTTTCTTCTTCGGATGCCCGCACACACCTCAATATATACCTGCAAGCATAATACACGATTACATTTTAGCTAATCCTAAAACAGTAAATTACAATCGTAATCTTGCTAGTCTAATATTCTTTCATGCTTTATTGAATGAAGAAGTAACGCCTTTAAAAGCTGTTTTGATGTATCTTGCAGTTGATATATGGCAGGCTGTAAAAAATATTTGGACGGAGAAATGGGTATGACAGAAGAAAGACCGGTACAGGCGCAGGAATGCTATGAGCACCACATGTTATTAAAAGGTCAGCTTGACAGAATTAATAAATTTCTTTTCGGCGACCCAGATCATCCGGATGACTTATCCGTAACCGCAAAAGTAAACCTTATGTTTAATGTGCTTCTGGAAATCAAGCGCTGGGCCATCGGGGCGGTGTTTACCTTTGCAGGCTGTCTTATTTTTCTCGGAAGCCACTTTGCAAAAATGGATAACATCGCCGAAAAACTTGACTCACACATAAGACAGACTGATATCGCAATAGAAAGCATCGAAAAACGTGTAATCACGTTGGAAGATTTTGTATACAAAAGGAGTAGACAATGACAGTGAAGTATATAATCGGACATTGGACGGGGTCTAGCTACAAGCCAAATACAATAGATTTAAACAGTTATCAATTACTTATAGACGATAAAGGTATAAAGCATATCGGTAAAGCTATAGGGCAGGCAGCATCAACAGGCGGTATGAACTCAATTACATATAATATCTCTTGCTGCGGTGGCTCAACTTCTACTCCCATAAAAAAGCCGCAAATAGAAGCTTTTTACAAAGCTTGCGCTGAAAAAATAAAAGAATACAGACTAAATATATCTGACTTTTATACGCACGCAGAAATAGGCGAAATGTGCAGGAATTATAAAACAAAAAACGCTGGAGAAAGTTTAGCTTATGCCGACTGTGCAGGAGAATTAATAACTAAACTTCTTCCATGGAATAATTATCTAAACCAAAATATAAGCAAGGTAGATTTGCGGAATCTCCCGGACATTCAAGGTACAGCAAAACAAACAGGAGATTTTCTCAGGAATAAAATCAAATGGTATTATGAAAGATATTAATCTTAATTTTTCACCTTTCTCTCTCTTATTTTACACTATCAAGCCTCGCAATGCGAGGCTTTTTTTTGAATATTTTATAAAATTTTATCGTGTTTTATTTTATGCTCACATTTTTCGAAAATTGCTTCAAATTTATCTATCCCATTTTCAATCATTGATTTATTAGTTTTTGCATAATTTCTTAATATGGTCAGCTCGTTTGTATGCCCTAACTGGTCTTTTGCAAATGTTATAGATAGATCAGAGGCTATTGCCATATCTGCATTGCTCCTCCTTTAACTGTTTTATAACATCTTTCACATCATTTAGAAGTTCTTGTGTAGTCCATTTTTTATCATTGGAGTGGTCAAAACCTTTTAGGCAATCAAGCCCATAATACCCCATATAATCGTTACCATGGGCATAATCCCACCCAATCCACCAAGATTCTGTTGGATTAAAGTACAAATCACTTTCACTAAAAGTCAATCCACCGTGACAATTTATATCAATATCATCGTAATTCTTTTTATAATATCTATGTTCTTTCGGTATTTGAATATAACAGCAAGGATGAGTTCCATAACTCATAATTACATAATTAAACCCGTCAATAATACCTTTGTCTAAACATAGAACAATTCTTTCTGTTCTGTATTCCATTTCTAACATAAAAACCTCGCTTTCTTTCATTTAAGTGTCGCAAATAAGCCTGTTATTAGAATATTTTTCTTGGACATTTCTTGGACACTTTTTGTAATAAAACTGGATAAAACTTGATAAAATTTTGTTTTATCTCATAAGAATACATTTTTTTTAATATTTGCAAATTCTTGCTAATTATGGTCAGTTCTTATAAATTCTTGACATTTAAAATGGACTCTTATAAAATAAAAAATGTAATCACTCCCTTGGTAAGGGAGAGGCCACGAGTTCAAATCTCGTCAAAGGCAGTTTTTTTTATTATTATAAAAGTGTTTTAGGCTTTTTATTTCTATCTCGAGTGTTATATCTTCATATTTTGGACAATTCTTGGACACTTTTTATATTGTTGCACTTGGTTGTAAGTTTTTTTATGCGTTGACTATTAAGGTCAATAACTTCCTGTTTTCGCTTAACCCCTTGGTTTAGATAGTTGTTTAATACGACATTTGAACTATTGCCAAGAATATCTTTAATTACAGAAACCTCAACGCCGCTGCTTTCTAAATTTGCTGCAGTATTGTGTCTGAATATATGATAACCTACTCCAAGCTCTTTTACTCCCGCTGCTTCTAATATTCGGTTTAGCTTTCTATAGCGGTTTGTGTATTTTGTACCTGTTTTAGGATTAGTAAAAACATAATTAGAAACCTTTGGCAGTTCTTTTAATAACTTTTGAAGTTCCGCAGAAAGTGGTAAACGCAAGTTTTTTCTATTCTTGCGTTTTACAAAATCTATAAAACCAAATGGGAAAATTGGAGTCATTTCCAGATGGACGTTTTCCCATAACAGGTTTAAAACCTCACCTTTGCGAACACCTAAAGTATCAAGAATAATGAGCATAACAAAAAAATCAAAGTCACTAGATGCAAGTTCCATTATTTTTCTTTCCTGTTCAAGTGTTGGCGGCTGTTTAACTTTTGCTTCTATCTGCAAATCTTCTAAACCTTCACACGGGTTTTCTTTAATTACTTTGGCAACTTGTTTTAGATAACGAAATAAGCCTTTTATGCTATTCATTTCTCTTGCAATTGTCGCATTAGAAACGTAACGCCCGGTCCATTTCTCTCCTGTTTTAGTCTTAGTCATAATTTTACACCGTTGCCGGTAAGCCATATAATTGTAAAAATCATTAGGCACTAATGTCCCAACTGTTAAAAGCCTTTTAGTCTTTTCTATATCCCCTTTATAATAATACTCAGCTAGAAACTTTAAAAAATATTCGCAGTAATTATTAATTAAATCTGTGCGTGCTTTTCCCAGAGTACAGCAATATTTAATATATTCTTCAATGCACAAGCTTAAAAGTGCTGTATTTTCTTTCAACACAATTACTTCAATAGGACCGCCGTTAGTAATATATTGAGCGATTGCGAGTTTTGCCTCTTCTTTATCTTTGGCATAGCGAATTGTTCCATCATCCAACTTTATTTGTGCTACCAAATGGGGGCGTGTCTTTTCACCTGTTTTATAATTTTTATATGTAAATCTTACTTGATAATGTCCTGTTTCAGTATTAAACCAAATACCTTTATCCACCTTTTTTAACATAATTTCTCCTATGCAACCTCAATAGCTTTAATCTTTTCAGAATAAAGCCATTTGAAAAATCTAAACTTATTCCAGCGATAATGTTCTTTTTTATTTTGTTTGGACTCATAAAGCCCCTTGTACATACCGGAGCTTATTTGTTTACGCAAATAAGCGGAAGAAGTAATATTTAATTCTTTTACCACATCATCGTTATCGAGATATATTTTATTTTCGTATTGTTTTAATTTATCTAGTAATTCTTTCCTAATTTCTTCTTCAAATATTGTATCTATATTCATTTCTTACCTCCAAATTTCTTCATGAACTTCATGAAGTTTTTTTAACTTATGTAACAAAAATTCCCTCGAAACTGAGGGAATTCCTTTCTATGCTTTAGGAGCAGTTATCTGCTCCAAGGACTACGTCTAGCGTAGTTATGTCTTTGTATTTAAACCCGCCATTGCTCTATTCTTATCAGCTTTGCAGGTTCAAACTTAACCCATTCTTTTTTTAGTTCGTCGGTTTTGATTAATATAGCTTGTTGCTCAAAATCTATCTGGCATACTGGGCAGAGCTTGCCGTGGTATAGGTATTTAGGTGTGTTCATTCTCTAACCCCTTATTACTTAATATTGCATTTCCGCAGGTTATTCGGCTTGTATCTTCTTCAATGCTTGGTATAAAAACTAAAACATCAAAGCCTACATTTTTGAGGTTGTTTTCTATTTCTCTATATGGAGAGTAATCAAAATAACCGTTACTTGTTACAATATTATTTTCCTTGCAGGCATTGGTTAAATGTATCGGAGTTATTTTTACCATAAATTTTTCAGGGTTAAATAAATCACGTAACTTTTCAGCATTCACTTCAAATTCATCACCTATTGCAAAATTTAAAGTATACTTTCTACCCTTCGGCAGATCAAGCATTTTCCCAATTTTTGATATTTCTTCTAAATCCAAAGAGTTACCGGAAAATAATTCTTCTCTTAGCTTGTCATTTGTGGTATTAATACTAAATTGTAGTCCTGCGTCACCTTTAAATAAATCATTTTTTATATCTACCCAGCTATTTAAATATTCATTAAGGAATTTATTATTTTTCGGTAACATTGTAGATATAACTGGATGCACAAGGCTTCTACCAATATAAGGGCATATTATCTTTCTTACGTCTTTTGTAAAAATTAAAACATTATCATTCCATGTAGGTTCACCCATTCTGGCATAGTGAATATTCAGCCTTTTAGTAGTTTTTACTTCTGGATGTAAAGATAATGCAGATATTATCTGATTTTTTAAATCATCGTAAGTTGCATTCAAGCCCTTACCCACTTTAGGAACATCACAAAATTTACAGTTCATTGAGCATCCGTATTGAGTTGAAACAGTAACAACCCATTTTTCTTCTAACGGCAATAAGTCACCGTGTGGTACTTGGTTTATTTCTTTTGTATAACCTAAAAAGTCAGCTTTAATATTTTTTGCTTTGCCATAATCTTGCAATGATACAAATTCAAGTTTACCCTTTTCTGCTTGCATAATACATATATTGCCTGTAGGGACTTTTATGTTTTTTAAAATTTTATTCATACTCTTATCTCTTTAATTTTATTAATTCTTTACACATTACAGGGTTATTAGTCCATATACATTGTGGATAATCCTTTAATGCGATAATTCTAGGTACTGTTAACAAAAACAGAATTAAAATGACAATTATTGATGCTATTAGTTCACTTTTCATACTTCCACTCCTCCGCTCTGATGGCTTGCTTGATATCTCCCTCGTCATCAAGCTCGCATATTTGAATTGCAAAACGCAAAAATACTTCTTCTAAGCTATCACCGAATATTTTAAAAGTGAAATTTTCATCATCCCAACAAAAACGAATTTGTAATTTTGTAGGATAATCAAATAGCTGAATATCAAAGCCCATGCCGATTTCAATGAGAAGCTTTTGCAATTTTACAAAATTTTCAGCCTGCTCAAAGTCAGGGTAGACTTTTCTAAATGCCAGTTCATAATCGAAAGTTATAGGCTCAATCCCGCAAATCTTGCACAGTTCTTTTGATAGGTTAGTCATCGGTAACTCCTTTCTAGAAACTCTTTACAAGTATTCCATAACCTTGTGAAAAATTTCTTAGGTAATTCTTGTTCATACCATTCTTGTAATTTATCTGGAAGCACTTCAAACAAAAAGGTTGCAAATACACCTGCTAAAAACATTCCAGATAGTACCAAGAAAAGCGCATACATCAACATACAGAAAATCTCTGTTAATTCAGTTATTTTAATTATCATTCTTCCCCCTTTGCCTTGCTGATGATGTCTAAAATCTCTGCATTTTGCCATTCTTGGTATGCTGTAAAAGCTCCCAAATCTTGTACGATTTTCTCAATCTCATCAAGGGCTTGTTTGTAGTGGTCGGTATCATTTTGTAATGATTTTTTCCAATCCTCAAAAGTATAGATGAAACGTTCAAGCCAATTATCACAGTCAACATCTTGCATATTGTGTTTAACATAATCTTTGACTTTGTCGATTTGCCATTTCAGCTTCTTGCATTCTGCTGTCTTTGCTGTGTAGTCCTTTAAAAGTTGTTGGTTGGTTAGCTCAAGACCACATCCCCAACATCCACCTACATCTTTGAATTGCTCAAGCCCTTCTTTTTCCATATCTTGATATTTTTTAAGTTCTGCTGTTTTGCGTTGGAGTTGTTTGTAGTCACAATTTGGATATGCTTCGCACCTGTCATACATTGTAATTTCATAACCATAACGTAAATAATATTCGCAACCACATTCGCCATCCTCAAAGTATTTACATTTACTTACATCCACGCCGTCAATTATCACTGTTCTATTTTCACAAGTGAAATTCTCATTAAAATTTTTGTTCTGATTTTTTAATGAGTCGTTTATCTGTTCTTTATCTGTCATTGATATATTCCCTCATAGTTATATTTTGTATATTTAACTTCTTTTAGTAGTGTGTAGGATAAATTGTGATATCCATATTCTTTAAGTAGATTTATAAGCTTAATATAATTTGTATCCGCTTCTGTACTCACTTCTTTTCTGCAAAGATTAGCATATGTGCATAAAAGCTGAAACTGTTTATCAATTAAAAGTTTTAGTGTGCTGTTTGATACTTGCAATATGTTGATTTTATCGTTCTGTCGGGCTATTTCTTCTAAAAGCTGCTTTATAAGCCTGAATGAAGCTTTGTTTTTATCTGTCATTCTTCCCACTCTTCCTCAACTTGTAAGATCTCCGTTACTTGCTGGTGCTCAAGCTCATCTTTAAGCTTTCTGTTCTTTTCCTGTTGATATTTAAGAACTGCCCTCAGTCTTAAGACAGGAAAGTTTCTTCTGTAATTTCCATCGTTTGATAATCCGTATTTCCCGTATATACTCATAATATGGGTTTTTAGCGTAGCGAGTGAAATACAAAGAATATCACGTATCTCATAGTTATTTAACCCTTTAGCCATAAGCTCTATGACTCCTTTTTCTCTTGGCGTCAGTGTTTCACGGTAAGACTGGTATACTTTTTGATACTCAAGCTTGTGATAAAACAAAAAACTCCGTATTATTTCCTCTTTTACTCCCATATTTTGAGATAACTCTTTAACCGTTAGGTTTTGACTATTACTACAGATGTATTTTTTATCCTCTTCGGTTAATACATTTCTTAATCTGGTTCCCATCTTTGCTCTCCTATAATTAACGTACCTTTTGGGTAAATCTTGTAACTGCATTGCCCGAATTTTTTTTCTAAACCGGATTTAACCTCGCTCATCGGTTTACCTGTAGAAGAAACTGTAAAATGGTAGGTATAACCGTTCGGAAGTGTTACAACAAGTAAAAAGCCCTCATCTGCGCAGCTTTCGCTTTTTGCCTTTTCCTTCTTTAGGGAATATGGTAATGCTTCTAGGATTTCTGGAATTGAAGGAAATGTTTTATAAATCCTGTGGGTAAGGATGTATTTTAAACACTTTTCCCAATCGTATTTTTGGTTAGACTTGTAGACATTTTCCAGTATACATTCATGATAAGTAATCATATCTTTGGCTATATCCTCGTCTTTTCGATTAGTAATGGGATAAAACCGTAAAAGTTCTGATAGCATGTCTTGCAAATTCATTTCTTCATTCATCTAATGCCTCCAAACTTGCAAAAGCTTCTTTTACCGCTTTTCGTTGACGTTCTTGTACTTCTATAGAAAGTTTGTCCTTGTTCTTAAAATTTGCTGAAATTGTATTGTTTTCGAGTTCAAAAATTCCATTCCAGTTATTAGCCATACTGTTTTCAATGATGCAGTCCGCTTTTCCTAAGTCTCCCTCACTATATTTGATGAGCTTGTGGATAAAAGCTATTACACTGCTCTCACTTTTGTAAGATTGCTTCTTTGATGTTTTGTAATCCAACCACCTATCGATTAGTCTTACCCAACTCTCAATTTCAATCTTTTTTTCAGCTGGTTCTTTATTAGAAGAGATTAGTTTACTAATCTCTTCTATTCTTTCCTTCTTATATTGTTGCCCTTCGCGTGCCCTTTGAGAGCCCTCTTCTTTGCCCTTAATTTGAAATTTATCCCAGTTTTTAACCGTTATTATTGAATAACAGCTATGTGCCGAGTGTGCCACTTCCTTTGTCCTTTTTAGCTTGTTTATTGCCAAACGCACTTGTTTCAAGGTTAAGCCGGTTTCCTTTGCAAGATGTGAATAACTTGTTACAAAACTCCCGGCAGGAATTTCTCTACCTTCAAATTTTCCTGCAGTAAAATTAGCCTTTAAAAGGCAATGAAGAAATAATACTTTACAAGGAATATCAATATACCATTCCCAATTAGTTAGTTGACGGTAAAGTTTAATAAAATCTCCCTTCATCTTCTACCTCGTTAAAATGGTATTTCTTCCTCGTTTATAGAATTATTGTCTTCTTTTTTTATTGGTACAAAGCTGTCTAAGACCCATTTGGGCGATTTATCATTCTTCGGGTTGGGATTTTGCTTAAAGCATAGAAGTTTAGTACCATCAATAACTATCGGAGTTATATCTTTATTGGGCGTTATAATAAAATATGTGTTTCCGTTTTTGTCTGTCTTGCTTCCGTTAAAATCTAATCCAATTGTTGTCATTATATTTTCCCTCCTAAAATTTCTTTTTTGTGCTCACTGCATAGTGTCTTAAACTCTTCTATAGAGTTAACTTTATTTTTGTAATAGTTATAATGCTTAACCAGCCCTTCAAGAGTTTTATATTCAGCGATTAAGGCAAACATTTCCTCTTCATCTTCTGTCAGCTTAACTTCTTCAATAGCTTCTCCGTTGTTAAGCCATTCTAATAACTTTATTCCTGTTTCTTCTGTTATTACTGCATCTTCATTTTCAAATAGGCTTGTGCGGTCTTTAGAAACGCTCGCGATATGGTTTTGATTAAGTCGGAATATTGTCGTAAATTCAAATTCTAAACCTTCTCTCTGCTCAGTTTTTGTTCCGACCTTTACAGGTTTTGTAGTGGCTTTTCCTTTAGAATTCAAACCCTCTTCCATAACATAATCCGATTTAGTTCTTGCGCAGCCTATGATATGAATATTAGAGGTTAAAATAGCGTTAATGAACTTCTGATGCCTTGGTGTAACTTTTTTCCAATCGTTAAAAGTCCCGCCTAGCTGTGCCTGAATATCCAGACACCCTCCTTGCCCGCTCCATTCGTGTGAAATACTGTCAATAACCAGTACTCCGTAATCACCACTTACAGAAGCTTCATTGATTGCTGCAATATATTTTTCGGGTGTAAAGGGCGGAGTCAGTTCTAACGTATCGAAATCAAATCTATCAGCATATAGGCTGGCAGAGCCAAACTCCGTATCTATGAATGCAACTTTTTTATCCAGACTATCTGCTAAAGTTTTAGCAATTATTAGTGCTGAGTATGTTTTGCCGCTTCCTGATGCACCTTCTAATAATAATCTAAGTTTTTGCTGTTTCTTGCTTGCTCGTTTAAACATTTATAATATTCCTTTCTCTACTCAAACCACTGTGGTATTCTTGTACCGTGCCAGCAGTAATAAGGGTCTGGCTCATAGGCCTTTTCCCAATTACAATCAGGAGGTGAGGCAGTACAATTATATTTATATTCAGGCTTAGTGCCGTGTTTTAAATAGTATGCAGTTTCCGCATCACATTCTTGATTTCCCAGCATCATAATGCCCCGCGCCTTATCATTTCATAGCACTTGTTTAGCTTACCTTCTTGCGTAATCTGTATTGCTTTTCTATGAGCTAGGTTCCACGCTCTTTTGTTCATAAACACAGGTATTTCGTCACCATCTGCATAAATCATAAGCATATGTTTAACTACTGCATCATACTTTTGTCTTTGTGTTGGTTTTTGTCTTTCGCTTATCACAATTGGAATACAGAGGAATAGACAAAATATAGTTAATATCCAAGCTTCAACCATAATAAAATCCTTTCAGGGGTTTAAAAAGCCGATGTAAAATGTATGTCGTGGAAATACACCAGCTAATAACTGTATTCATGGAATATAATCACTATTTAAAGAACTCTTTAAAAGTAGAAGAGCCGTATTGTCCCTCAGTAGCTTTTATCACTTCTTCTAATGTCATTTCTGGTTTATACTTCTCTTTGTTATTTTCTAAGAAATTATTAGTACCAAAACTGCAAGCGCCGGTGATTGTTCTGTATGCAATAACCCACCATTCAAGCGTATGTACTTCGTTTGGTTTAACATTCCTATACTTTTCTACATCTCTATCCGAGGTTTTAAATAACCAGTCATAATAAGCATGCTTAATTGTATTACCATGAGCATAAACATCATTTTTAAAGAATATATATGCAGTTTTTAAACCTACTTTAACCTTTAAAATCTTACCTTTAGATGATAAAACTTCACAAAAAATGCCATCAATTTTTCTATATGTGCCATTTTTCCAACATAATTGTTTTTCAACCTCAAGCCTAAATTGACGCATAAAATCCTTATTAGGTTTAAATACTTTTAGTGTTGTAATGCTAGTTCCTCTAAGGTTGAGGTCGCCTCCAACAGTAAGGTTATCCGGTAGTGTTGTAATGCTAGTTTCGCTAAGGTAGAGGTCGCCTCCAACAGTAAGGTTATCCGGTAGTGTTGTAATGCTTGTTCCTCTAAGGTCGAGGTATCCTCCAACAGTAAGGTTATCCGGTAGTGTTGTAATGCTTGTTCCTCTAAGGTCGAGGTATCCTCCAACAGTAAGGTTATCCGGTAGTGTTGTAATGCTTGTTCCTTCAAGGTCGAGGTATCCTCCAACAGTAAGGTTATCCGGTAGTGTTTTAATGCTAGTTCCTTCAAGGTCGAGGTATCCTCCAACAGTAAGGTTATCCGGTAGTGTTTTAATGCTAGTTCCTCTAAGGTCGAGGCCTCCTCCAACAGTAAGGTTATCCGGTAGTGTTTTAATGCTAGTTCCTCTAAGGTCGAGGCCTCCTCCAACAGTAAGGTTATCCGGTAGTGTTTTAATGCTAGTTCCTCTAAGGTCGAGGTATCCTCCAACAGTAAGGTTATCCTCTATTATTTGATAATCACTAATACTCCAATCTTTAACAAATTTTTCTTGTTCTTTGGTCATATATAAATCCTTTCTTTGTTCTTTGATTAGTAAAAAAAAGAGGGAGCACGAACAAACTATCAATTGAGTAAATGAAGTTAATAATCAATCTACTCCGCAGAATGTAAAATATCCAAAAGCCCCTCAGGAATTGTCGATAAAATAAATAAGAAAAAGAGCCGGTGAGTTAAAAGTAAACTATCTAAGAAAGGAACCGGCTCAAACTCTTGGGAGAGTTAAATTTTTCAAGTCCTTAAGGAGACGGACTCTGGAATAATTCCGGCTTCTAAGGAAGCAATTATCCCAGACACGAGGTTTTAAAACCTGTCCGCCTATATTAAAAACTTGTTCTTTTGCTTTAATAGCCCCGTGCCGTTAATACGGTCTGACATCCTGTGCCTTCCGGTTGAGTGTGCTCTCAACCTACCACGGATACAGTTAACTACCGAAGTGTTAACTGTACTTTTATTACGCTTTATAATACCCGTAGGTTTTCTTTTTCAATGTTCAAAATCTAGGCAGTACAAAGAGTACGCCTGTAAATATAGTTATTTCACAAGTGTTACATTAAGTATAAAACGTAATAAGGTGTAACTAGTTATATATTATATCAAGTGTAACACTTTGTCAATAGTTTCATTTTTATTCACTTTTGATATTTTTTGTGCTACTATATCACTATGGCAGTAAGTGAAACTAATAAACGAATATTAATAACGCTACCGCGTGAATATGCAGAGTATTTAGAGGAGTGTGCTGTAAAAGAACATCGCTCTATAAGTAATAAGGCTGCTGCTTTACTCATTGATAAAATCAACGAAGAAAAGCGGAGCAAATAGTTTACCCTTATTACAAAAGCTCCGCAAAGAAACTTTTAACTATTTTCAGTTTTAAATGTGCAATATTAAGCATTGTTAGTGCTTTACAGCTTTTAAACCTAGTTCTATCAAATGTCTAATTACATTTGAGTACGGTTTATCATAGAATTTATCTTTTTTTAGTTTATCCATAACTGGTTCCCATTCGGGTTGAAGGGTTATGGATAGTCTTTTTTTAGAAGTACTCATTTCTATCCTTTCTGGTACACCAGTGATGTATATTAATGTTATACTACACCAGTACACCACTTGTCAATACCTTTATTGATTATTTTTTTTATTTCACTTATAATCTCAATAGAGAAGGGTTATTATGGCAACTGAGAAACCAAGATTTTCTATTACTGTTGACGAAGAATTACTAAAAGCAATTGAAGATTATCGCTTTGGTAATCGTATTGCTATGCGTTCAGAAGCTATTGTCCAATTAATTAAAAAAGGACTTGAAACCCTTGAAAACGAGAATAAGAAAAATTAAGTTTTAAATGTGCAATATTAAGCATTGTTAACTAAGCCTATGTATTAATTTACATTTAGGCTTTGTTTTGTTATAATATCTATGTCGATTTAAATGAGGGGGATTGAAACTAGTTAAGCAATCTCCCTGTTTTTATCTTCAAGAGAAAGGTAATTATCAATAAATTCATTCAAGACTTCTGACATTGTGCGATCATTGTCAATAACGCGCTTGTAGAATTTACGATATTTTTCTTTCTTACAATTGAATGTAATACGGTGTATATTCATTGTGGCTCCTACACTTTGATTCACTACATATGTAATTATACACAAACTGGGTAAATATGTCAACCCCATTTTGGGTAAATTAGTTAGAGAATTTTTATGATTGCTCAAAACCTTGCTATTGTAAGAAAAAATATAAATTCTAATGCCGCCTCTTTTGCAAAAGAGGTAGGTATCCCATATACAACATTTATTAAATATGAAAGAGGAGAAAGAAAGCCTTCTTTTGAATTACTTGAATATTTAGTAGATGTTTATAATGTTAATTTAAATTATATTTTTTCAGGTCAAGGTCAGATGTTTATCAAGCCTGATGACAACACTCTCGAGCGACAGAACGATACTACTGTCAAAGAAAGAGTTAGTCATTTTGGCGAAAGGCTCGGCGAGTTACAAGACAAGCACGAGTACTTAGATAAAGATATGGCAAAACTGCTCAAAATCAGTGAAGAAGATTATATTGATTTAAAGCTTGGGGATATTGAACCGGATTTGGAAGTCCTAAATCGCCTGAAACAGTGTTTTAAAGTGTCAATTGATTATCTGTTGTATGGGGAGTAGGGTTGAAATTTGGGGTATAATATGTCATAATATAAATGTAACGTTGTAACTTATTTACAAAAAACATTGGGTGTATCCCGCAAAATGTTGTTACAAAATTGATAGCGAGAAGACCGGGCTTATCCCTAAAAAGGTTTTTCTCGCTTTTTTCATATTGCAAAAAATATCACTCATGGTAACATGAGCCTATGATTGATAGATATGATGTAATTGAATTAAGTAAGATTTATAAAAGACTTTTAGAAGTAGAGCTAACACTTAAACAAAAAATAATATTTGCACTTGAAAAAACCTACGCAGAAAAAGCTTTTTATAGATTAATACCTTATATTAAAAGTCTTGACCATAATATAAAAGAAAATTTAAAACTTATAGAAAATACACTGATTACAGATGAAGTAAAGTTAAAAAGATTTATGGCAAATGCTTATATCTCTGATGTTGTGAATATTCTAACAAGATATAAAAATATTTATAAATTTAAACTTTTTCAACAAAATTTTTATGGATATGAAATGGACAATACAAAACACGCAGAAGTTATAAGTTATGCGGGTAGATTAGTATCTTTGCGGAATTCAATAATGCATTTCAATATAACAAGTTATAAAAATAATAAAGACCATTATCTTAAAACATTAATTTACTGGGAAAAACTTATAGAAGTACCTAAAATGCAGTATATACATAACCTCTCCTTAAATAAAAAACCCAGAATGACAACAGTTCTAAAGGCTCTTTCAGATACTTATCCAGATTTTTTATCTTTAAGTGACCGTCTTGTCTGTGATATGTTTGATGATATCGCATTCATAAATGGCTGGGGAATTAATGAACTCCCACAATACTGGTCTATTGGTCGAGCACTTTATGAATTAAGACGTCAAAAGAAGAAAAAACAAGCTTTATAATCATCTTTCTAGCTTCCCATTCTTTGTATTAATTTCAACTCCGTGTATATCTTCCAAACTTCTTGTTGTATTGAAATATCTAAAGTCAACCTTCTTTTCAACTTTCCCAACTCTGCTCATTATTTGATTATAACTGTTCACCTGGTAGTATATAGAAAATACAAGCAATGCCAAGATTAAGCATTCTATTAAATAACTCCTCTTTTGAATATATTTCACAAAACCTTTTACATCAGTAAATAACCTACTTTTCATTTTGCTCACTTTCCTTTTTCTTAATTCCTAATATATATTACGGAATATTGAGCAAACTTAAAACCTTTATTTAAGCGTTTTTTTAATGTTTAAAATAGTATACACTTATCTAAAAAACGAAAAATCTTTATTCAATTAGTAGTCCTGCTAAATGATGTAATTTTGGAAAAAGATTATTTAATATAAAATTAGTGTATTTGCGTTGATTAGGGTTTATGTTGCAGCAGATTTCTTTAGTAGATATTAACCAATTCTATACAAAACCTGTAAAAAAACGGGGCAGCTATAAGAAACATCCGAAAACGGAAGAAGAAATAAGCCCGTGGACTTTAATAAAAGACTTGTATGTAAAGCTTGCCGGCTATTTTTCACTACCAGTTTTTTGTCAGGAGGATATTGTATTCACACAAGGTATTTTTCGCATCAGCTGCTATGCTTATACCGATGAAGCTTACGAATATCAGGGTGAAACCTACAAAGGTGAAAATTTTAAGGTATTTGAAGCTGAAATTATCGGCACTGAGAATATGTATTTAGAAGACCGTCTGAAAATCCATCAGGCGGTTTTAAGCTATTTGGACGCAGGCGCTACAATAGAAGAGGCAGAAATATACGTAAAAACTAAGTTTAAGCATATTTTTGGGTAAGTTATGAGTTTAAATGAAAAACAGAAACAATTTTGCGAAGAATTTATTATTGATTTTAATGCTACGCAGGCCGCTATTAGGGCAGGCTATAGCAAAAATACGGCGCGCAATATTGCAAGTGAAAACTTAGCAAAACTTAACATTCAGGAATACATTAAGCAGCTCATTGAAAAACGTAATGAGCGAACTAAAATCACGCAGGATGAAGTTGTTGCCAATATTGTTGAAGTTATGCAAAGGTGCATGCAGGCTAAGCCTGTAACATTTATGGGACGACAGGTTAAGGATGAAGAGGGGAATAACCTCTGGAGATTCGACTCACAGGGAGCAAATAAGGCGCTTGATATGCTGATGAAACATACAGGCGGGTATAACGCGGACAACCAACAGAAACAAGCACTAATGACCTCAGTACAAAAGATTTTTGTTACCCCCGATGAAGTTGAAGAAGTAGATAAACATATAAAAGAAACTATAAACAATGATAAACAGTGAGTTTCTGGGGCAAAGATTACTAAAGCAGGGCTTTGAAACCTGGATGCGCTATATGTTCCGTATTATTGAAGCGCGCCCGCTTGTTGTTGAGCCTATTCACGCGGATTTATTCCAGACAATGGAAAAACTGTATGCAGGTAAAGAGTTGCGTCAAAATATCAATGTCCCGCCCAGAAGTGCTAAAACTACGCTTGCAAAATACTTTATAGCCTATTGCTGGACAATCAGTCCTAAGATGAATTTTATCTATACATCTTATTCGGAAAGCCTTCTGGCGAATATCTCCAAAGAATTGATGACAATTCTTGAACATCCGGCATACAAAGCTATGTATCCGCAGTCGAGAGCTATTGAAGGGGAAGAGGATATAACCCCCAAAGATGACTTTTGGTATGAGTATCTTAAACAGTTTTACACAGGTAAAAACGTATATTCAGCTAAAAAAATCACAACCTATCAAGGCGGAATATGCTTGTTTAGTCCTATCGGAGGTCAGATAACCGGGTACGGCTGCGGCGTGCGTTCGGCTAAAAAGTTCTCCGGTGCGCTTATTATCGATGACGGCAACAAACCTGCTGATGTGCGCTCACAAACTATGCGCGACAGGGTGTTAAGATACTACGAAGAAACCCTGTTGTCACGTCTGAATAACCCTTATGTCCCGATTATCAATATTCAGCAAAGACTGCATGTTGAAGACCTTTCCGGAACTTTAGAGAAAAAATACAGGTTTAACACCCTTAAGAAACCTCTGCTTGATGAAAACGGAGTATGTCAAATCCCCTCACAGTACACCCCTGAACGTATTGAAGAACTTAAAAAGAATAATTACATGTTTTTATCCCAATACCAGCAAGAGCCAATTATATTAGGCGGTCAGGTAATTAAGCGTGCATATTTTAGATATTACCCCGTCGCAAAAGAATACCAGTATAAACGTATACTTATTGCAGCTGATACAGCAATGAAAACGAAAGAATATAACGACTACAGCGTATTTATGGCCGGCGGTGTAACAACAGATAACAAGTTACATGTTCTTGATATGCTGCGCGGTAAATGGGAAGCGCCTGAGCTTGAGAAAATGGCAGTCGCTATATGGAATCAGTTTAAGCTAAATCCTGTTACGGGTTTGACTTGCAACGGCTTCTATATAGAAGATAAAGCGAGCGGCATCGGATTAATTCAGGGCTTAACCGCTAAATACGGTATACCGGTTATTGGTGTTCCAGCTTCAACCGACAAGTTAACCCGCGCAGAGAACGTGCTGCCATATATTGAAAGCGGTCAGGTATATTTACCAGAAAATGAAAACTACAATTTTAATGTTGATATACTCTCAGAGTGTGAAGCTTTCAGCCGTGATATGTCGCATAAGCACGATGATATTGTTGATACATTAGGTATTTTGATTCAGGAAGCTTTAGGAAAGACAAAGATTAGTATTTTAGATTATTTTATGTAAATTAATTTTCAAGCCGTTTGCTACGATTGAATTATGGCTAAAAATAAGAACAAAAAACCGCTGAAAGCAACCAACACAGCGGATGATAACATTATGCAGGTAATCGAGCAGGAGTCAAGAAAGCTTACTGCTCAGAACTCTTTGGAAACTGCTTTAAGATGCGGAAACGGGCTTGATAACTGGTCGCAGACTTTGAGTCCGCGGAATGCTTATAATAATCTCTCGCTGGTTATGATTAGCCAGTGGCAAATATTGTTAAGCTATCTATACAAGACCTACGGCGTACTTGCCAAAATGGTTGATATACCAGTAGATGACGCGTACAAAGGAGGCGGGTTTACCCTTGAAACTGATAGTATTGAAGAAGAAGAGCTCAAAGAGCTGGAAAAGACTATTAATAAAAATCAAGATATAAAACAGATAAAAAATGCACGCAAGTGGGCTCGGCTGTACGGCGGTGCGGCACTTATAGCACTAAGCGGGGATGATTTATCAAAGCCTCTGAACTATGAATCGCTTTATAAAAAACCTTTAGAGTTTATGGCTGTGGATAGATGGCAATTATCATATTCAGAGCCTAATATTAATATCCCGGGTGGTCAGTGGGAATATATTAATCAATACGGGCGGACAAAAGCTAAAAAAGGTGTTATCGGTTCTAATACGCTGACACGTATCCACTCAAGCCGTATTTTCCCTATAACAGGCAAAGAAGCTCCGTTTATAATTAAGCAGCGTGTTAACGGCTGGGGAATATCTGTTTTAGAACAGGTGTTTTCTGATATGTCGCAGTATTTTAAGGCGGGGAATGTCTTATTTGAGCTTCTTGATGAAGCAAAAGTTGATATTATCAAGCTTGAAACACTCCAGACTGCATTATCAGCAGGTAACACAAACCAGATTTTACAGCGTATGCTCGACTTGATTGCAAATAATTTGAATTATAAATCAAAACTGCTGATGTCCACCAATGATGACTATGTCCAAAAGCAGATAAGTTTCAGCGGGCTGGCAGAAATGAATAAAGAAATCCGTATTATGATGGCGGGTGCAGCCAATATGCCTGTTAATAAACTCTGGGGCGAAGGTGTCACAGGTTTTGGAAGCGGAGAAGACAGTTTAGAGAACTATAATTCCCAGATAGAGAATGAAGTCAGAAGCGCAGATGATGCAGTTATTGACTGGGTTCTTATGCTCAGGTGCTATCAACAGTTTGGCTTTGAACTTCCTGACTTAACCAAAAACTGGAAAAATTTAAGAGTTCTTTCTGCTATTGATGAACAGAATATAGCTGACCATAAATTCGCAAATGCCTTACAGCTTTATGACAGACAGTTTTTAAGCCCGCAAGAGCTGGCGTTATACCTTAAAAAAGAACAGTTATTTGTCGCGGATACAAGGGCATTACGGGGTGAGCTTGAAGATATGCCATTATTGAGCCAGCAGCAGGGATTTACTGAAACGAAGGATATTGTTAAGGAATGAGCCCTACAGCCATTAAAGATTTCAAGATAAAACAGTCTTATACATGGCTTGTACAAAAAGCCTTGTTCTCATATCTTTGGGAAGGGATTTACAAGCCCATGTTTGATATGCTTGAAATCAAACCGGAAAAGGCTAAAAACAGCATAGATGTTATTTCACAAGCATTGCGTGATGGGCGGATATATTATGCAGAGGGCGGATTCAGGGCTAAAACTAAATTTACTGCGGCACAATCCAGAGAATTACTGGCATGGGGGGCGAAGTATGACAGTTACAGAAGAATGTACCGTATTGATTATAACCAAATCCCTATGACTGTTCGTGTTGCACTTGCAGAATCAGAGATAAATGCAAAGAATACTATCACCCAACTGGAAGTGTTTTTGCGGGAAGTTGAAGCCAATATCCCTTATATTGTGGAATCAATGGTGTTTAATGAAGAAGTTGTGACCATCCTTGATGATGCTCAAAACGAGGTTAAGAAGAACATTAAGCACCTTAATATTATTGAGCCGGAGTTGTCAGATGCCCAGAAGCAGGAAATAGCGCAGAGCTATACAAACAATATGCGCTATTATATCAAGAATTTTGCAGAGAAGCGTATCCCTGAAATGCGTCAAAGGGTGCAGGAGCTTGTACTCAAGGGCTACAGGACGGATACTATAGAAAAGATGCTGCAGCGTGAATTCAATATAATGAGCGATAAAGTTAAGTTTCTTGCACAGCAGGAAACATCTATTATGCTTGCTGAATACAAGCGCGTAACCTATCCGGAGATGGGTTTTGATCAATTTATCTGGCGGACAATTATAGACGGCAGAGAACGACCGCGCCATCACGAACTTAATGGGCAAATTTTTAGATATGATAACCCGCCATATGTAGATGCAGGGAAAACCCGTACAGGCTTGCCAGGACAAGATTTCGGCTGCCGCTGTGAAGCCGTGCCATATCGCGATGACAACCCGCTTATAAAGACTGAAATAAAAAACGGGCAGTTACAGCTTGCTAAATCCTAAAAAAAACGAGTTTTTAGGATTTTTTTATTTTTATAACCTTCTACCCCTCCCCAAATTTAAATTTCGTGCGGGTTGGTACAATCAATACAGGAGTATCAACCAATGGACAGAGGCAAAATAGACAATTTAATATGCTATCTTTTAGCAATAGCCAACTATGCGAAGGATATACACTATAACTGCGGAGGGGAAAGTTTCTATGGTCAGCACTTATTTGCTGACAGGTTTACAGATAATCTATACGATTACATAGACCAGCTTAAAGAAATATGTCTGTTAGGGCACGGATTTAAACCGCTGCACTCAAGCGAGTATTTGAGGAGGGGAGCCGATTTAATCCCCGAAGCGGTTGATTTCCGCGTTATGCATGACTTAATACTCAATTGCCTACAAGAGATTGAGGGTGTTGAAGGTGTCTCAAAGGGTGATGAAAACCTTATTGGCGCTATCGCTCAAGACCTGCAGAATAATGTCGGACTCCTGAATATTATGGAAGGAGAACCTCTAAAGAATGTTTAACTGGGGCTTAAAACAGGATACAAAAGCTATAAACGCTATTATACTCGGTGAAGGCAACGATAAAGGCAGACCTTTTAAATCGCGTTTTCTACAGGCGGGCTTAGTTAAATATGACTTCGGTGTGTGTCTGCTGAAAAAAGAAACTATCGACAGGTTTATTGACACATTCAAGGGCTGCCCTGTAGTAATTAACCATAAGGACAATATCACCGAATCCGACAAGGTCGGAGAGGTACATAATATGTGGTTCAGCGATAAAGACGGCTGGTACTGGTGCGATGGGGTATTAACTGATGATAAAGCCGTAGAGCTTGTTGAGAATGGCTACAATGTGTCTTGCCAATATGCTATTACCGATTATTCAATAAATGATACTGGTAAGCTTCACAATGGCAATCCGTACGATAAAGAGATTTTGAACGGCTTATTCGAACACCTTGCGATAGTTGATAATCCGCGCTATGAGGGGGCGTATATTGCTGTGAATGCGTATGTTGCTCAAAATGCTATTTGCAGAAATGAGTTTAAAGAAAGCGAGCATCCGCGCGATGATGAAGGAAAGTTTACAAACGGTGAAGTCGGAACTTTTTATAACAAAAGTACCAAAACAATCGAGCTTAAAGGCGATGAACTCGGTTCTACAGATGAAGAAATCAGAGAAAACGGTCTGAAATACTTTAAAGAGAATTATCAGGGGAAAAAGTTTGATAATCCCGAGTTGAAAGGTGTTTTATTTAGCAATATTGGTATTAAGAAATTTTATACAAATAGTGCTGATATTAATAAAATAAAAGCCATACCGGCGTTAAAAGATATCATTGAAAAAGGCGAATATCAAGGAGCGGAAGATTTATCTCATCCAAGAGAAGACGGTATCATAAAGTTTCACCGCATAAATCATTATGTTTCTATTAACGGACAAAAAGAAAATATGTCTGTTTTAATCGGAGAAGATAAAAATGGAAACCGTTTTTACAACTTAAACAATAAAACCTATACAGCAGAAAACTCCTCAGGGGTTGTCCACGCTATAGGCGGAGCCAATGAAGAGTTTTCTATAAATATTATAGCATCTAATTCAACAGATTTCAAGACTAGTAAATATCAACCTGTATTCGACTGGATACGCAATTTTAAAGGAGGAATTATGGACAAGGAAACAAAAGGCTTGTTTGAGTCGCTTATTGACGCCCTGAGAGCCCGTAATGAGGCTGAGGATGAAAAGGAAAAAGACGACGAAAAGAAAGTCGAAAACAAAAATGCTAAAAATGAGGATGTCGACAAGCGCGACATTATTCGTCAGATTATGGCTATTGCAGGCAAATACGAAGATAACGAAGATGTCAGAACTATTGCTAAATTAGCTGGAAAACTGGCTTACGACAAATCGGAAGCCGGTACTGCTGACAACAAAGCCAAAAATGAGGACGATGAGGAAGAAAAGAAAGAAGACGAAGAAGCCAAGAATAAATGTAAAAACAAGGCTAAGAATGAAGACGAAGAGTCCAAAGAGAAGTATGAAGATCTAAAAGAAGAAGTTAAAAAAGAAGCTGAAAACAAGAAGGCTAAAAACTCAATGGATGCTCTCAAGCGCGTTTTCTTTGAAGGCGAAGCACCGAGAGGCAAAATCTATATGTCGCAAAAAGAAGGCATAGAACTCGGCAAAAAGCTTTACTAATCAGTAATCAACCAACATAAGGAGTATAAAAATGACAAATGGTATTTCATTAACAAATAGAAGGATGACCGCGGCAAAAGGCCAGCCGGCATACCTGCCAAACCAGCCGATTATCCATAACTGTATCGTAGACCCGACATTGGCGGCAAACACATATTTGAGCCCTGGTGATGTTGTTGCTCTTCAATCTGCTGCAACTTTAAAAGGTGTAACCGTTGTAAAAAAAGCAGCTGTAACAGATACACCGTGCGGGGTTGTTGTATTTAACTCTATTAAATCCGGTTTTGCGGCAAATGATAAGATTTCTATTTTCCCGGTTAATTCTTTTGTTTACCTGCCTGCAGGTGCAGCTAATATTAAACTTGGCGATAAATTACAGTTTAATGCTTCAGGTCAGGTTGTGACAACAGCAACTGCATCTAATGGCTATATCGGTATTGCATGGACAGCACCATCAGCGGTGAATGACTTAATTGTAGTTCAGATTGTGCCGGGTATGGAAGCAGCAGCTTCATCTTAGTAAAAGTAAATATCAACCAACAAAGGAGTATAAAAATGGCAAATAGCATTTTTGATGCGGATAAATACGCAGAACAGACATTTAAAGCGGTTAACGCTTTATTTGACTATCCTACCGCCGGGGTTGTCCAGACGGTAGACACAATAACTGAAATTGTAGATGGTATAGTGGAAGCTAAATACTACACAGTAGACGGCACACTCTCAGACTACATAAATATAGACGCTTCCGGCAGAGGTGCTTATGCCGGTGAAATCTTCCAGTTTACCGGTGCTTATGTAGGCTCGCCGTTTAAACAGTGCATTATTAATCCTGCTTCAACAGGTATACATAACGACGCGACAGCAGATATCGCAGTAGACGGTATCAGAACGCCTAATAACTTCTACAGACAGAAATATTCTATTTCTCAGGAAGGTCTTAAGATGGCAGCGGTTAATCGTGTAACATTTGACCTTGTAGAAGAAAAAGAAAAATCCCGTAAAAAATGCTGGGATTTGGGCTTGCAAGACACATTGTTTGAAGGTCTTGGCGATGGAAAGACATTTGGCTTGCTCAACCAGCCTGGGGTAACTGTCAACACTTCGCTTATCCCTGTTGCAATTCAGAACATGACAACAGCACAGCTTAAGACTTTTGCAGGTTCAGCACTAACAACAGCGTTTGCAAACTCTAATTATACAATCAAACCTAACCGCTGGTTAATGCCTACAGATACATTTATGGCTCTGGGTGTACCATACGGCGATACATTCGGAATGCCTACAGTTATTCAGGTATTAGAGAATGCATTCAAACAAGCCGGCGCACCTTCTGACTTTAGAATTGTACACTCTATCTACGGCGATGCTGCAGGTACAGGCGGAAAAGGCAGACACGTATTCTACAATACAGAAGCAGATAACCTGCTTATGCTTACTCCGAAACCATATACACCACATCCATTGTATGCAGTAGGTGCATTAGATATGATTTCCGATGCAGAAGCACAATTCACAGGTGTATGGCTGAAACGTCCTACATCAATGCTTTACGCTGATGAAGCAGCATAGTAATTAGGAGGAAAGTAAAATATGAAATTACATAACAGATGCGGTAATAACCTATCACACGTAATTGTCGAAAAAGGCAAGAACATAACTTATTTCATAGCTAACGGTGACTTTGGAGAAGTGCCGAAAAAAGTAGCTGAAATATGGCTTAAAATACCCGGGGTAACTGAATATGTCGAGCCTGAGGACTTAGAGAAAGCAAAAATCGAAGCTAAAGCGAAACAGGAGGCTCTGGAAAAGGAAAATGCCGAGCTTAAGAAAAAGCTTGAGGCATTAGAGAAAGCAATAGCCGAAGATAAAAAGTAAATTTCTTCAACACACATAACCTGATAACTATGAAAGGAAAATCACAATATGTCAGACAATATTTTGGAAAATATAACAGTAGAACAATTTAAGGAATATTTTATGCGTGATTTTCCTTTCCTTCCTTTATATCAGGAGGGCAAAACGTATTTTATTGATGATATAGTTTATGTTGAGCCTAATTTTTATAAATCACTCATTAATAACAATACACAGCCGGTAACTGATACAGAAGCCTGGGACGTTACAAAAGGTGATATTTATAAC
>ERZ779798.46-NODE-46-length-44263-cov-19.4639_pt1 | contig 44263 bp, 39 predicted proteins | sample MGYA00433090_ERZ779798 | MGnify/ENA primary metagenome ERZ779798 (study PRJEB29588, sample SAMEA2151468) | human gut metagenome | biome: human gut; feature: human-associated habitat; material: faeces | place: Denmark | collected 2008/2010 ...
TCGATACGTGCATCGTAGTGTAGGCCGAGCCATCGAAGTAGACAACGAAGCTGTTGGTGTCGAAATACGTGTGATCACCGAATTTGTTGCTCTCGGTGAAGGTGCCCGAGGGATAGGTCTTCCACTCGTCGCCGCTGTCGAGATAGCAGTCGAGGATCATGGCATATCCGGGCTCTTTGAGGGCGATGTTCGTGCCCTGGGTTACGAAATCCACATTGGCGACACCGAGGAGATAGTTGTTTGTTCCCGAAGTGGTCTGGCCTCTCCAGTATCCGAACATCGGCTTGTCCATCTTGAGAGCATCGCCCTGCTCGGCCTCGCTCTTGTGGAAGATGCACAGCCCGTTGTATTCGGCCTTCAGCGTTTCGCCGGAGGTCATGGCGGCATCGAGCGACAGCTTGACCGTCGTCTGCGAGGTCAGCAACAGCGAGAGAGCGCTGTTCTGGACGTTGGCTGCGGTCTCGGAGGAAATCTTTACGTTCTTGTAAACAAGCGAGTTGTCCTTCCCTGTCAGGTCGATATCACCCGTGGGCGTGTTTGTCGCGATCAGGATGTAGTCGTCAGCCAGAAGCATGGCGTCGAGGTCGATCAGGCCTTCGGTCGGGGAGATGTAGAACGTGTAGATGCCGCTTGCATCGTCTTTCGTATAGACTACCGAACCGATCGGGGTAGTCTCGTTGTTGTACGAGAACTCGTTCTCGAGGGCGGTCTTTTTCGGACCTCCTCCATCGTCGTCAGACGAGCACGACGTCAATGAGTGGCTGCAGATTCCCATGACGGAGAACAGCATGCACAGTGAATAGAGTTTTTTCATAAAGTAAAGGATTTGGAGCGGCCGGTAAGGCCGGGGTTTTCTGGGGTTTTGCGCCGTATCGGGTGGACGAACGGCGTCGTTGTTTTCTCCTGGCACCTCGGAGAAAAGTCTCGCTTTTTTGGTGAAAAAAAAGAAGCGTGGAACTGCAATATCTGATATTTGAGAAGTTGAATAAAGTCGAAAATGAAAAAAAGAGCTAAACAAGTGCAAATATAACCTCTAATATTCAATACTTTATGCGGTATCAGATTCGGGAATGACTTTTTAATTTGTCTTAATTCGTTGCAAGTTTCCTCGGGATATATGGGAACATATTCGGGAATTTATTTACCTTTGTCATGTAATCAAAAAAGGCATAGCAAATGAAAATTTCCGTCTATCTGAAAAAATGTTCCGCGACCACTTCAAACATCTGCTTCCGGGTACGGGAGAAGAACGTGGACATCAAAGTGGTTTCCCCCATCGCGGTCCATGACAAGTATTGGGATACCGATACCTTATGTTACAGGCGAACGACTGCCGTGACGGCCATTGAGCAGAAACGGGTGCCCGAACAGATCGCCGCCATCATCGAGAGAGCGGAAAAGACCTTCTCGGAGAAGGCTGACGGCAAATGGATGAAACAGGTCATCGAGGATGTCCTGCATCCCGCGCGGGCTTTCGAGCGTGATCACCCGAACCTTCTCCACCGCATCCACGAGTACCTGGAAAAATATGACGGCGCGGAAAGGACCAAGGAGCACATCGTCCGCTTCGAGCGAACGATGACCAGGTATCACGAGTACCGGCGTGATTTATTGGGCGATACTGACTTCACGCTCTTCGTTGAAACTGTCACCCTGGGGCAGATGAACGACTTCAGGGAGTACGTCACCAACGAGTACCTGCTCCGCCAGGAGTATCCTGACTTTTATACTCCCCGTATGCTCATTAATCACAAGCCCAAGCCTCTATCCAACACGACCGTCATCAATATCATGAACCTTTTTTGCACGTTCCTGCACTGGTGCAAGAGAATGAAGTATTCCGACAACGAAGTCTATGCAGTTTATGGCTGCAAGGAGCCGACCTACGGCGACCCGTTCTACCTCACATCGGAAGAGAGGAATGTCCTGTACGACGCAGACCTGAGCGACTGCCCGAAACTGGCTGTCATCCGGGACATTTTCGTGTTCCACTGTTATGTCGGTTGCCGTGTCGGTGATCTCTACAGGATGACCAAGGAGAACATCAAGGACGGTTTTCTGGAGTATATGCCTCAAAAGACAAAGAAGTGCCAGGCGAAAACCGTCAGGGTCCCATTGCATGAAAAGGCGGTCAGAATACTGGAACGCTATAGCGGGAATACCGGCAAGCTGCTTCCCTTCAAGCCCATCAACACTTACAATTTGGGTATACGGGAACTGCTGAAACATTGTGGCATTGACCGCATGGTCACTATTCTTGACACGCACGGCTACAACACCGTACAGAAGCCCTTGTACGAGGTGGCCAGCAGCCACACGGCACGCAAGACCTTTGTAGGTAACCTGTACCGGCAGGTTCCGGACCCCAACCTGATAGCCTCCATGTCAGGCCACGTGGAAGGCAGCAGGGCCTTCCGGCGTTACCGAACGATAGATGATGACATGAAACGAAAACTTGTTGAAATGATAAACTAAGGAGGATATATACATGAAAGTAACAGCATTTATCAGAAAGACATCGGCGAAAAACAACGTGACAGATCTTGCCCGGGTCTATTTCCGTGTCCGGGATATCGGTGGTGTGGACATAAAGGCCGCGAGCGAGCTGTCCATCAACCCGAACCATTGGAGTCCGGAGAGGCAAGGCTACAAACCACGTGTGGCTCTTGTCTCGGAAGAGAAGAAGAACGCTTTCGACAGGGATATCCAGCAAATCACCCACCTGATCACCAGGGAATACAGCCGTGGAGTTGACGGGAACTGGCTCAAGGGGCTGATAGAAGAATACCATCACCCCAACATCAATGCAAGGGGCGGCAACAAGGTAGAGGAATACCTGTTGTCATACCAGATACAAAAATATGTTGACGAGACCCCGCTCGCGTTCGAGAGCCGGAAACATCATCTTGACAATCTCAACAAGGTACTCCGTTACGAGCGTTTCCGCCATGAGGTCATGCACCAGAGGGGCTTCCATCTTTGCATTGACTCCATCACGGCAGATGACATAAGAGATTTCAAATTCTGGTTGCAGGAGGAGCACAAGTATGTTGACATGTATCCCGTGTTTTACCAGAACGAGGTCCGCCGCAATGTCGAGCAGGTACGTTCCGAGAACAGCATGTCAGGAAGCCTGTACCGCATTCGCACCGTCATCAAATGGTGCATCAAACGTGGCCTTACACGAAATAATCCTTTCGACCAGTACCAGATCGCGCAGCCCATGTACGGTGACCCGTTCTACCTGACGCTTGAAGAACGGGACAAGGTGTACTATGCCGACTTAAACGGCATGGGTGCCAACTATCCGGTCTATCGTGACATCTTCATGTTCCAGTGCCTGATCGGTTGCCGTGTCAGTGACTTGAACCGGCTGACCAAGGCGAATATCGTGGACGGTTGCGTGGAGTACATTCCCCAAAAGACCAAGCTGGAACATGCGGGCACGGTACGGGTCCCGCTTAACCAAAAGGCCTTGGATATACTGGAAAGGTACAAAGACCTGGAAGAAGCGCTGCTTCCGAGATTCTCGCATTTCGGCTACAACAAGAAAATAAAGGAGATTCTCAAATACGTGGGAATCGACCGTATGGTCAGGGTGCTCGACCCGAAGACGCGCGAGGATGTGGCAAGACCATTGTACGAGGTGGCCACCACCCACACGGCGAGGAAGACTTTCATCGGGAACCTGTACAAGCAGGTCAAGGACCCGAACCTGATTGCCTCCATGTCCGGGCACTCTGAGGGTAGCCGTGCCTTTGCCCGGTACCGTAAGATAGACGATGAAATGAAGAAGGAGCTGGTAAACCTTCTGGATTGACCGTTTCTATTTTCCATCTATCCTTTTATCCTTTTATATCCACCGATAATGCAATATGAATATGGACGAGCAGAAGTTGACATACGAACAATTCAAGGAGGATATTCTCCAGTGGAAGAACACGCACCGTGAAGAATACAACCGCTTCTCGCGCCTGATGACAAACGGTGACGAGAGGCAGTATCTTGCCATCTGCAAAGCCATATTCAGGCAACTTCCCAGTATCAGGCGGGAATGGGAATTGTCCTGGAACGATGACAGCACGGATGGCCTTGCAAATATAAACATGCAGTTCGCGGAGAACGCGGTACCCGGGCAGATCGTGGAGCTGTACACGAAACAGAGGGAGGAAAACAATCCTCTGCCCGACAACATTCCACCGGTCACATTGTGGGGCAGGATAAAGTCCTTTTTTAGCGGCAAATCTTCCAAGCCGGGTGTCACCCTTTCGGCACCGCTCGTGTTGAGCTGGCTGTATTATGGAAAGAGCTTCGAAGCGATGGTTTCCATGATAGAGAAACAGATGAAGAATCCGAAAGCTGACAATGCTGACAGGCTGGGCTGTTCCCTTGTAGTCAAGCAGATAATAAACGTATCCATCAAGAACGGTTTCCGAACCCGGGCAGACTGGGACAGGTATTTTGCCATGAACAACGCCATTGAAAAAGGCCATGTCGGCGAATGGGCCTTGCAGGCCATCACGGCTGACATGGAAACCGGTGAAGAAAGCAGGGATACGATTACAACCCGGACCGAAGACAGCGTCAGGGGGCCTGTTGTACAACGCGTGGCCGGAAAGAAAAAAATCCAGGAACGGCCACTCGCCGATTATCTTGATCACGAGAACAAGAAAGTTGTATTACATCATATCCGCGACTTTATTTCCGTCAATACAAGTGCCATTCATCAGGCATTACCGTTCTATGTATTGAAGGAGCTCGGTTTGGTTGCCGGTATGCATACAGCCAAGGAGTATAGCATGGGGCTGACATTGCAGTTCACGGATTTGCCGTCATTGAAAAGCGAGAGCGCCATACGGCAGTCGGTCGGGTTCCTGAGAACGGCAAAACATGTGATCAAGGACGGCAAAGACCAGATGGCACCCCTGATAGAGAGTGACGAGAACCGGGAACTGTTCCAGAAATTGGCACAGGCTATCAGTAATATCCCAGGTACAGGCACGATGGCCATTGCAGAGAAATAAGGCTAATTATAACCTTTTCACGTTGTCACACGGACTTATATTGTCATGACAATTTAAGACAAATCATTATATATCAACCACTTTTAATTTACACATACATTTGCACCGTCAATCCTTTCCCGAGGGCTGGCGGTGCTTCTCTTTTATAAGCCATCGGAAGCGGGGCACCAGGGAACTTTTGAAGATGGTCATCACAAACTTCAAAACTGATATTTATGATTACCATAGAGAGTCTGGTCGAGCAAGGAGCGAACGTGAAACTGGAAGTTACTCCCGCTGACCTTAAAATGTTCGCTGAATCCATCGTGCAGCGTACCATCATGGCGCAACAGGAAGAACAGAGAGCCGCGATACTGCGTGAAGCGGAGGAGACTTATCTCAATACAAAACAGGTCCGTGAGTTGCTGAACGTGTGCGAGGGCACGCTCAACCTGTGGGCGAAACGAGGCTATCTCGTACCGGTCAAGGTCGGTAACAAGAACATGTATGCCAAATCTGATGTACGCCGGGTACAGACAGGCAACAAGTCCGAGAGTGTAACATCCTATTGCAAGAGAAAAAATGTGTGATATGGCAACCGGCAGGCTAGAACTGTGTAACAGAATCCGCATGGAGGCGGAGGATATTGAAAGAACGGGATTCCCGCTGGAGGTCCTGCCCCAGGCCGTGCAGTCTGTCATACTCGATATGGCCACATACGAGAACTACAAGATCGAGTTTATCGCTACGGCCATGTTGTCGGCTGTATCCGCGGCCCTGGGAGGCGCATACCGTATCCGCATCAAAGGAGACTGGCAGAGCAGCGGAGCGTTGTACGTCATTCTGGTAGGCAGACCCGGACTGGGCAAGACCCCACCGCTGGAGGCCGCATATCGCCCGATCCGGAAACGTGACTATGCCCTTTTCAAGGTGTACGAGACAGAAATGGAGGCATGGAAAGCCGCGGGAGAAAACGGGAAGAAACCTGTCCTGAAACGCACTGTAGTCTCGGATTTCACTCCCGAGTCGCTTTTACTGACCCACCACAATAACCCGAGAAGCGTGGTCATTCTGGTGGACGAGATCATGGGCATGTTCAATTCCGCCAACCGTTACACGAACGGGCAGCTCATAGAACAGCTTCTGACTGCATGGAGTGGCGGGGCTTTGGATGTTACCAGGGTAAACTCCCCTGTTCCTGTACACATCGAGCATCCATGCATAAACATCATCGGAACCACGCAAACTAAGCGTGTACACGAGCTTCTGAAAAAAGGTTTCGAGGAAAACGGGCTGCTTGACCGTATCCTGTTCGTGATGCCCAAATCCCCCAAGCTTTCATCCTGGAAAAACCGGGACGACGATGGGGAAAGGACATCCCTCGCTGCAGTCCGTTGGGAGAATATATTGAACAAGGTCCTTGCGTTGGACTATGACACCGAAGCGGAAGAAAAAATACCCCACGTGCTGTCCATGGACAGGGAGGCCAGGGAATACTTCTTCTCCTGGTGGAACAGGAAGGTGGAGCGTATCAACCGGATAGAGGATGATGCCGAGGTGGACAGCCGGGAAATGAAACATCCGGCCCATGTAGCCCGTCTGGCATTGATAATTCAGGTTTTGCGCCACGCGTCCGGTGAAAGTCACCTGCAGTTTATAGATGTATCATCGGTGAAAGCCGCCATACGGCTGAACGACTATTTTGAGGAATCATACATGCGTATCCGTTCTTTCGTGGCGAATGACACCTGTGAAGATCCTCCAAAGATGTTACTGTCGATGTTACCTGATACCTTTGATACAAAAACAGCAATAACCGTTGGAAAGGAACGGCAGTGCGTCAGTGAGCGAACTGTCATGAATTACCTGAAGGAGTTATGCCGCAGCAGGCTTCTCCGGAAATCAAAAGCCGGGCATTACGAGAAAATCATGTATGATAAATCTGGTAAATCCAATGAAAGCAATAATGAATCATCCCCACGAAACTGCAACGGATGATCTCTTGTTGCAGCCTGCAGTCTTTGCAGTTTTGCAGTTTCGAGGACTGAAAAGGGGAAATTCCTGCAGGACTGCAAGAACTGCAAACTGCAAATGGTGGTATTCATTTGCAGAAACACATAACCGACAACATTATGAACGAATATAGATTCCATCTACAGAAATACAAACCGGGCAGCAAGACCGTCTGTCCGGGGTGCGGAAGGAAGTCCTGCTTTACCCGTTATATCGACGAGGTGGGAGAGATTTCTTTCCCGGGGTACGTGGGTAAATGTGACCACATCAACAGTTGTGGCTATCACTATTCCCCGAAAGAATACTTCCGGGACAATCCGTCAGCAAGGGAAACATCGGCTGGCCATAAAATGAACGGCAGTGCATTTGCGATAAAGTATGTAGCAAAACAATCGCCAACAGAACAAGAGCCGGAGATTTCTTATCTTCCCTGTGATTGGGTGGAGCAATCCATGCGCGGGTACGGCATCAACCCTTTGTACCGTTACTTCACCAAAGTGGCGGGAAAGGAGGAAGCCGGCAGGTTGTTCCATGTTTACAAAGTCGGCACGTCAAGGATGTGGAACGGTTCGACCGTGTTTTGGCAGATAGATGTCAGGGGTAACGTGCGTGCAGGCAAGATTATGGGCTACGATGCCGTAACCGGGCACCGGATTAAAGAGCCTTTCAATCAAGTCAACTGGGTCCATTCTGTAAGAAAAGTGCCGGATTTCCACATGAAGCAGTGCCTGTTCGGTGAACATCTGCTTTCGGACACTTCCGCTGCCATGTCAGCCAAGCCTGTAGCCATTGTCGAAAGCGAGAAGACGGCACTGGTTGCCGCCCTGTTCATCCCTGATTTTGTATGGCTTGCCACCGGGGGAATGCACGGCTGTTTCAACAGCGAGGCCATGCAGGTATTGAAAGAACGTGAAGTGATCCTTTTCCCTGATCTCAAGGCAACCGACGAATGGCGGCAACGACTGTCGATACTGGAGACTATCTGCAGGCGTGTCACCTGTTCCGACCTGCTGGAGAAGATGGCGACCGATGAACAGCGTAGCCAGGGACTGGACATCGCCGACTTTCTGCTGATGGAGGATACGCCACAGATGATTCTCGCGAGGATGATACAACGTAATCCAGCGTTGCAGAGCTTCATCGACACCTTCGGACTTGAACTGGTGGATGCAGAGAAGATCGAATGAAGGAGAATCAATGGACAGCTCGCTGTCCCGTGAAAATGGGGTTGTAAAATCCCGTAGCTTATTAGGGCATTTTCACCGTCTCCGCTTCGCGTCCGGCAGTCAAAAAGCCCATAAGCTGGGTTACTCCCCAGGTTCCCGGTATGCCTCCTGCTGTCTGACAGGATTTTACAACAAGAATAACAATAAAATAACGAACAGATATGAGTAATACACAATACGCTGTCTGCCACCTACAGCGTGGCAGCGGTAATGACAGTGGAATGTCATGCCATTTAGAAAGAAAGGATGCCAAGGGAAAGGTTTATGTGCCGGCTAATGCCGATGCGGACCGGACACATCTCAACCGTGAGTTGGTCAGATTTCCTGATGGCGTGTCCAATCGCACCGAGGCGATACAGCACCGTATCGAGACTGCCGGGCTGCGCCGCAAAGTCAGCAAGAACCAGACAAAGGCAATACGTGTAATGCTGACCGGAACGCATGAACAGATGATGGAAATTGCCAATGACGGCAAACTGGGCAGTTGGATCGATGCCAATCTCAAATGGCTAAGGGAGACCTTTGGTGATGACAACCTTGTGTCCTGCGTGCTGCATATGGACGAGAAGACCCCACACCTGCACGCCACAGTCGTACCCATTGTAACCGGTGAGCGTATCCGCAGGAAGCGGGAAGGCGAAAAGAAATATGAAACGAAGTCCGGACCCCGCCTGTCGGCAGACGATGTGATGCGTCGTACCAAATTATATGAATACCAGAACAGCTATGCCAAGGCCATGAAACCGTTCGGGTTGCAGCGTGGAATTGTCGGATCTACCGCCAAGCATCAGGCGAACTCGGAATATTACAGGCAGCAGGTAATACAATATGAAGAGGATATTGCCAAGTTGCAGGCCGATGTGGAGAAGGCGCAAGAAGGCAGGAACACCATTCTCGCGTGGTTCGGCAAGGGGGACCTTTCCAAGGCGAAGAAGGAACTGGCTAACAAAGATGGACTGATTGCTGAACTCAATAAACAGATTAAGGAACTTCAGGCAGAAAAGGCACGGTTGCAGGAACAACATAAATCAGAAATCGGAAAGCTACGAAACGGCTATCAAAAAGAAATAGACAAAGCTATTCATCAGGCGGAAGCGGCAGAACGGCAATTCAAGGAGAAGGATGCACTCATAGACAGGCAGCGAAAGCAGATAAGTTTGCTTGACCGCAAGGCCAATCCCCAACGTTACAGCCTCTCGTCCGGTGCCGAGCTTGTACGTGTCAATGTCTCAAACTATCGGAATCCGTCGCTTCACATCTGGACACGGGTCGGCGATGAACTTTTTGAGAACATCAAATTCCAAATAGACTATGATGTGGCCCAAAGACATTTCAACGGCCAGATCACGGACGAGGAATTTGTTAATACCGTATTCGATCCACAGGAGCAGGTAAATGGAAAGCAGACAGAGCTATTGGGTGCAGCTTTTACCCTTGCCGCTGGAGGACCGGCGGAGGTTCATGTTGGTACTGGATCTGGTGGCTCATCGTCTGACCTTCCGTGGGGTGAACATAAAAATAGGAACGGAGGCAGAAAACGGTAAGACTTGTTTCTAACTACGCAAAAATGTCTAAATATTATCGTGGACTTTTAATACCTTGTCTGATTAAAAATGTACCTTTATAATTAAATAGAAAAGAAAATATGAGTGCTCAAGTAAATGAAATATTATCGGATAGCTTCCGTGGTTATGCAAAATTACTCCGTCAGATCAAGCAGAGAGTGCTGCTCGCACAACAGCGTGCGATTTATGTAGCCAATGAAGAGATGTTGCGGATGTACTGGGACATTGGCGGAATGCTGCAACAAAGTCAAGAGGCCGAGGGTTGGGGTAAGAAGACTTTGCAGCGGTTGGCGGTGGATTTGAAGAACGACTATTCTGAAATAAAAGGCTTTTCCGTACGTAATATGCAATGCATGATGCAGTTCTTTAATGAATATAATCAGGAGCTGACGATGGTAAAAAGTGCCGTTCCATCAATTACGTAACCAATGGTTGCGTAATTCAAAGAACCATCAAGGCCAATTACGCAACCAGTGGCTGCACAATTGGATACATACAATTTTACTCTTCCGGTAAAGCATCTGGACTGGACACATAATCTGATACTTTTGCAGCAGGTTAAGGATATACGAGCTCGATATTGGTATATGGTGCAATGTATTACATCGCATTGGAATAAACGCTATCTACAAGAAGCCATCAAACTTGATCATTACGGCAAGCATGGAGCATTGGCAAACAATTTCACCGAGACTCTGCCAGCACCGGAAGCGAGAGAGGTAAAGTCAATGCTCAAAGACCCGTACATATTTGACATGCTGACTTTCACAGATCGGTACAATGAGCGTGATGTGGAGATAGGCCTAGTCAGTCATGTGGAGAAATTTCTCATTGAAATGGGTGCAGGGTTCGCCTTTATGGGACGGCAGTATCATATTGAAGTATCAAGGGATGACTATTACATTGACATTTTAATGTACAACACTTTCATGCACCGTTATCTGGTGATTGAATTGAAGGACTCTGAATTTATGCCGGAATGTATCGGCAAGCTCAACTTCTACTGTTCTGCTGTGGATGATATACTTTGTCGCGAAGGTGATAATCGCACTATTGGTCTTTTGCTCTGCAAAACCAAAGATCGTATTAAAGCTGAATATGCCTTGCGTGATATTCAAAAACCGATAGGAATTTCTGACTATGAATTAGGACAGGCTTTGCCGAAAGATTTCCGTGGCAGTTTGCCTACTATTGAAGAAATAGAAAAAGAGTTGGAGATAAAATAACTTTGTAAAAATCTCATGATAAGCAAAAGAGTTGTCCATATAATTTATGAACAACTCTTTTGAAACAAATATGACTTTTTACAAATTTTCGTGCTCAATAAATTTGCTTTGTAACCACTCATCGAGCAATCTCGCCAACTCATCATTATTCAAGTCCTGCATAAGGAAATGAGTATTGCCATAGATACCGATTTTGGGAAGCTCGACCAATGTTGCATTTCCTCCGTGCCGGTTGATTGTTTCCACGAATTTGCGGGCCATCTGCAGGCGTACGCGCCAATTCTCGTCACCGAGGTTTTGGGACGGTGTTTCGGGAATATAGTCTCCGAAATACAGCACGATTGGAATCTCCGTCAGCCGGCGGAACTGTTCCATCGGAACGGGCGTGCCCGCCACACCTCCGGTCAGTCCGTCAATACGTTCCGGTACTTCGCCATCTGGGAATACGAAGCCCCCGGGCTCATACGAAACGACAGCTTTCACTTCCTTATTTTGTATAGCTGACATCCAGCCGGGGAAGCCTCCTGCCGAATGGGTGACAAGAATATGATTCCCGATACGTTTTGCCAATGCACTGAGGGCCGGGACATCCTGTTTATGGTCGCTGATGTCAGGAGTCATTTCACGGAAGAATTGTGAAAGCGATGCGGAATCTTTCGGAAATTGTACGCCTTCATTGTAATTAGGCCAGATACCTATGCGCCATATATCGAACCAGAACATTTCATCGGCGACTGGTTTCACCGTTGTTGTCGTGGACGTTCTTCCGGCCCGTCCGCGTCCGGGCAGATCCACGACATAACTGCTCCATCCTCGACGCAGCATCAGCGTGGCAAATCCGTCGCGGTCGTCAGGGGTCATTTGCCAACAGACGCCCGAACCTCCGTAACCGTGTACATAGACCAGCGGCAGACAATGGGCGTCGGCTGGAATCTGAAAATCGACGAAGGCGTGGTCGGCACGATAACTCTGTCCCGTCTCCTCCTGCTCGGCCCATCCGACAAATTTACTGTTATCATACGTTCCCGGTCGCTGTATGGTTGTGCCTCCTACCGGGAAGTGTCCCTGTTTTACTATTGTTACAGGCTCTTGTGCTCCGGCCATTGCTGTAACCGACAGCAATAATGCCGATAAAACTATTTTCTTCATTTCTTTTCCGTCAATTGGTTCAACACTTTGCGAAGCGGTTCCGAATATGTCTTGCCGAGATTCATCTCCACAATGTTCAGCATAGCTGAAAGTTGTTCCGGTGTAACTCCAAGATGCATACATATTGCGGCATGACTCCCAAACATCGGCTCTACGCCGCCCACTCCGGCGAGGACCGACACTGTGGTGAGCTCACGTTCCCGATAGGTCAGCAGATCACGCTCAAAAAGGTCGGCGAAAAGATGCTCTTTGAGGAATCGCTCGATGGTCGGAGCGAATATGGCATATCCGGCTTTTGGTGCGTCGGCAGGTACGCCCGATATTTCGGCAAGCACATCACAGCCACGTTCATAGCGGCTTCTGTTGTCCGTAATAATGGATGCTCCCCTGCCAATCACATCCGTTATGCCGTCAGCCTTTCGCTCCTCCACAACCTGCATAAGAGTCTGAATGGCTCGCAAACTGCGGGGAAATCCGCAATATGCATAGGCGTGAATCACTACTTCGTTTATTTCATTGACTGTCATCCCCGCATCCAATGCTTGAACAAAAGCCTGTTTCAAATTTTCCAAATCGCCTTTCCCTGTATAGGATGCGACTGTTACGATAGCTTGCTCTCTCTCTGCAAGTACCCTGTTCGCTTCGGAATAACGAGTTTCAGCTCCGTTCACAGCTTCTTCATACTGTTTGTTGCTTACAGTAGAGAGCCATACGGTCGCATTCTCCTGCGGATTGGTCGTTATGGCAATATGGGCGAACCAACTGTCCGGGGCTGCTCCATGCCAATGCTCCACCCCCGGCGCAATCTCCACGATGTCTCCCGGAAACAGTCGGCGGGCAGGTTGTCCTTTTTCCTGATAGTAGCCAATGCCTGCGGTGGCAATCAGGAGCTGTCCGGCTTTGTGTGAGTGCCAACTGTTGCGGCATCCCGGCTCGAAGGTGACGTTTGCCATCGGAAGATTCAGTTCTTCCTTCTCGCTCAAAGGAGCAAGCCATACTTCGCCGGTAAAGTTCGGATTCGGGGATAATTTGTCGCCCAGCGGATAAGGCTGCCGGAAGTTTTCTGCACTCTGTGCATATACTGCAATGGATGATATTGCCATCATGGCCGTGATAAATAAAATCTTGATTTTCATATCCGTTTTTGTCTGATTATTCATCTAAGGTTTTCGTGAAAGCAAGTGTTGAGAGTTGCCATTTCCCGTTTTCCATCACATATACTTCAGTAACGATAAAAGGAAACCGCACGGCATTGCCTCCAACCTCCGAATTCAAATGTATCCGGCTGTAAACTGTTGCCGTTCCTGCCGCAAATTTCACCTGGACATCGTGTATCTCGGCTTTCTTATACCAAATGCCACCCGTGCGAATGGTTTCCAACTCCTGCTGCTTGCCCCAATAGCCACCCATGTGGACAAATTGCGAGTTCTCATGGAACAGCTCCGCTAACTTTTCCACATTTTTCTCAGACATCCAGTCCCACTTGCATTTGGACAAATCGACGATCTCCTGTTCCTCTGCAGTAAATGCCTTCCTGTTTTCTTGGGCATTTGTTCCGACTGTAAAAGTCAGAAACATAAATACCATAATGGCTATTGATTTCATATCTTTCTGATTTTTAATTATTACCACTGCAAAGATAATTGGAGCTGTCGGAAGCAGTGATACAAAAAAATCGGTAAAAATCACAGTTTTTACCGATTATCCAGCCTAAAATACATAATCCGGAACAAGAAGTTTCATCAACTCATAATCATGATTCTTCTTTACCATACATTCATTCCCGAAAATCATAACGTATCCATTTTCTCGTGTGAATGCTGGCCAGTATGGAATCCCAGGATGATTGGGATTCCCGTTTTTGGCGAAGTTTATCCATGCCGCACTCATGCAGTCTGCAAGTTTTTCTGCCTGCTTACCTCCGACGGCAGAAGCCTTTGACATAAATGTATTATTGAATACAAACGGCAGTTCGGAACAATGATAGGACATGGCAAAACCACCGTCAAGCGGTGTATCCCATGCGAACATATAGTTATAGACAGCTCCGCCGTTCTGGTCGGCTTTCAGACGTGCCGTCTTGATTGCCGGGGTACGCAGCATTGTGTCTACATAGAGTACATCGGCAATAGAACGTTCGGGATATGCCTGTCTGAACGCATTGACGACAGATTGCAAACGATTGCCAAACCGCTCTTTTAGCCTTCTGTTTATCTCCTCTTGTGGCCAAGTGTTTCGGTTATCGGTCCTGTATTTGTCTATTTCAGCCAACATACCCATTGTTGTCCATTCTGTCATCGCTGTACCAATCATAATCGGAATTTCCTTCGCCTGTGAAGCAATAGAATCCACGACAGGTTGAAATGGCAGATAGTCTCCATCCACGATCGGTGTCCATAGCAACCCCGGATTCCCCCAACTGTCAATGGTCCCGTATTCTTTGGCCGCCTGTGCCATGGCAGCATTACCAGCTGCTTCCAACTCTTTGTAAGGAACATTTTTCAATCCGGTTATCTCGCCTGGTCCGATACCGAGTGCATTCAATGTCAATTCTGCGACACGTCTTCCTATTTCCGTTGTGATATTTGTCATGCCACACGCTTCAACTGCACCGCTTTGGATAATACCTTTATGAAACAGTCCTTTTGCGGCCGGTGTCGTCATTAAGACTAAAACTTTGGCGCCACCTCCTGATTGCCCGAACAAAGTGACATTATCGGGATCACCTCCGAAGGCCTTGATATTGTTTTGAATCCATTTCAAAGCAGCCACCATATCCATTGTACCGGCATTACCAGAATATTTATATTCGTCTCCATAAGCCGACAAATCCAGAAAACCGAGTATATTCAATCTGTGATTGACGGACACGACAACCACATCTCCTTTACGGCTTAAATTCGCACCGTCATATACACGTTGTTCAATCGCAGAACCGGTCTGAAAACCGCCTCCATGCAGCCAGACCATTACCGGACGTTTCCCGTTGTCATTGATTCCGGGCGTCCATATGTTCAAGTTCTGGCAATCTTCTCCTTCTATTGCTATCCTCTGATTCGAAATAAAATCATTCTCTGCCGGCATGGGAGCTTGAGGACATATGTGCCCGTATTCCGTGAAATTCCGCACGCCTTCCCATGAGTCGGGAAGTTCCGGAGGCATGAAACGGTCTGCCCGGGCATAAGGAAGACCTTTATAAACATATATACCATTTTGTATTTCCCCTTGTGCCATACCTGTCGTAAGTCTTACGATGGTATTTTCAGAACACGTTTCTTCTTGAGCCATTGCTCCTGTAAAAGCAGTCAGAAATAGCAGAAGAATGCTTAATGATTTCATATTACTCTGATTTTTAATTGTCTATATTGCAAAAGTAATGGTGTCATAGGAAAGCAGGAATACAAAAAAATCGGTAAAAACTGTGATTTTTACCGATTATGACAAATTCAGGGATAAATGAACTATTCCCTGTAATCCGATGGATTTACTCCCAGGTTCTGTTGTACATAGCGACTGAAATAGGCGGGTGATGAAAATCCGAACATATCGGAAATCTGGACAAACGATAACGATTTATTCCGTAACAGACGGGAAATGTCGAGAATCGTATAACGGTTGATCCAATAGTTGGCGCCGTATCCACTGACCTTTTTAGACACTTCCGACAAATATTTCGGTGTTATGCAGAGGCAATCGGCATAATAAGTCACTTCCCGATGTTCGCGATAAGTTCCTGCTTCCAGCATTTTCAGAAACCTGTTCATAATGGAGGCATTCTGTGTTGATATATCACTTTCACCGTACAAACTTGCGTGGAAGTCAAAAAAATCGAGAATAGTGGCTTGCATTGCATTGATTAGTGTTTCCTGATAAAAGTGGTGTCCTGAATTCTGAATGCGCAGTTCCAGCTGCTCGAAATCCCTGCGGCAGACGATTTGCTGTTCCGGCGTGAGGTGCATGACGGGATTAAGGAACAGGGCCAGAGATCCTTTCATGCCGTAATTACTTTGAGGTGTAGACAATTCTATAAACTCAGGGGTAGCATAAATGATCTTGCACCGGAAGTCCTCCGAAGGTTGTACCTTATCAATCATTTTCCGTTTGCGGATAATTGACAGATCACCGGCGTGCAACTCGAATTCCCGTTCGTTGAAACGGTAGCGACATGTTCCGCCTAAGCAAAGCATGTGCGCAAGATACTCCTTCTCCGAATCGATTTTTACTACACCGAGTCGATCAGCCATGATAAGGTCTTTATATTCATTCATATACATTTTAAGTTCATCCGAGTTCAAAAATAAGCATAAAAGTTGAATCGGGCTGCAATCAGAACGGAAAATCTTCCATCTGATGTAGTTTCACGGGATGATGCGGATTGTCCGGAGCCACTCTTCGACACCAGTCGTATTACGTCCTGTTGTTCCAAATCCCTGCAGATGGACGGAACCGGGAGTAAGTTCCACGATCTTGGCGAGTGTCTCCTCCCTATAAGTCGATGAGTAAGTACAGAACGGTACGATAATCTTGTCTGAAAAATCATATTCCGAACTTTCGAGAAACGACCACACGGCCATCGGTGCCGTATGCCACCAGACAGGACAACCCACGAATACTACATCGTAGTCGTCAAGATTATCCACCGTACCGCTCAATTCAGGACGGACACCGTAATCCAACTCCTCTCGGGCGACCTCCGTACATTCGTTGTAATCCGAAGGATATGGATTGGCAGTTTCGATATGGAACAGCGTGCCGCCTGTCATATTCGCAATTGTCTCCGCCAAATGTTGCGTATTGCCGCTCCAACTGAAATAAGCAATAAGGATTTTGCGATTTGCGTTGTACTCGATTGAATCATGCTGATATAACGGAGTATCGGAACCTTCATCTTTCGAACAGGCAGACAATACGGCCAATATCACTGACAAACAGGTTAAGAAAAATAGCTTATGTTTCATATACATCCATTAAGGGTTATACATTATTCTGTCATTCCGATTTCCCGCAACCAGTTCAGGATACCCTCTCTTGAAGTCGCCGTGTTGTTACGTGAAATGCTGTAACCGTCAACCATCGTGGCATCCGGCACCAATTCCCGGATATCTTCCAATGTCCCCGACCATCCGCTTCCGCCATGCGTAGAGAAAGGAATGAGAGTCTTACCACCACAATCGAATTTATCAAAGAAAGAATACATCGCCATAGGCATCTGATACCACCAAATCGGATAGCCGACAAAGATCACATCGTAATCATCAAAATTGTCTATCTCCGTAGCGAGTGTCGGATGAATATCGTTCTGACGTTCATTGTCCGCCTGGGCTGCCAAATCATCGAAGTTGTCAGGATAAGGCTGTGCTGTCTGTATGCGGATCATATCGCCACCTGTTGCTTCTTGAATTACGGTAGCCACATACTGGACGCTGCCGTAGAGATCTCCGTCCACAATGACCCGGCTTGCCGAGGTCACGGCATCAATACCGTCAGGAAGCGGCTCGGAAAAATAGGCGATGAGAATCTTATGATTTGTTCCCGGAACAACCTCCTCAATGTCCGTGTTGTCTCCATTGTTGTCAGGCCCGTTTTCTGAACATGCAGTTATCAGACCGCTGACAAAGAGCAGCGACATCAATGTTAAAAAACACTTTTTCATATCTATTCTTTTTAATTATTGGCCATTATTCTGCTCATCCAGCGATCAAAGCTGACCATCCATTCCTCATGGGTATATCCGAAACCGTGCGGCATACCTTCATATTCGTGTTCTTCCACCTCCACACCCGCTTCACGCACAGCATCAGCACACGCCTGGAACTGGCGATAGAACGGGTCTCTCGTACCGTAGGCAAAGAATGTGGGCGGAATCTTAGACGCGCGGAATTCCTCCACATCGGTCGAAGCGACACTCAACCTTCCATAGAAAGCGTAAATCATCCCGATGGTACAGACATCGGCGGATACCCCGTCAAGCGCATCCGGGCGATAGTCGGAAGCGAGGGCGGTACCGTTTACCAGACCATCGAAGTGGAGGGCCTCATCACCGCAGAGAATACCTCCGGCAGAAAAACCCACGGAAGCAATGTCATCAGGATCTATTCCATAGTCTGCGGCGTGCTGACGGACAAAACGAACGGCCCGGGCAAGGTCTAGACTGCCTTCTTCCATCGTGTATGGACGTACACGGTAGTTTACTACAAAAGCCTGATAACCATGACGGGCAAACCATTGGGCCACCGGAGTACCTTCCATCCGGTCGCTTCGGAACTGGAAAGCACCGCCCGCGCATACGAGTACGGCACCTTTTATCGTCATACCCTCATCTACCGGGAAATAATTCATATATGGACGGAACGATGGCGGGTCCTGGTAAGCCCCTTGACTGCCTGTGTAGTCCGTGATCTTTGCCATATTGTCTTCCGACCACAGATAAATGGTAGCGGCCAACGGGTCCTGACCATCATCCCCGCCGACAGGAGGCATGTCATCGTCCGAACCGGCAAGTGTCATAAACCGACGGGATTGGCCGTAAACCGTACCTTCGGGAGTTGTGGCGTACGCCCGGACATAGTAGGTCGTATTTGCAGAAAGTCCAGTGACATAACAGGCGAACGAACTTGCTTCGCCTGCCCCGACATTGTGGCTGCCGGAAATGGTCGGATTGTCTGTTGTCGCCCAACAGATACCGAACTCGCTTACTGTTTGCACCTCTCCGGCAACTTGTCCTCCGGAGATGGCGTTTTCTGAGGTTATCGCCGTAACTTCAGCTGTTGTGACACGGATCGCATTGTCGGGCATCGGATTTTCCGAGTGCCCGTCACATCCCGTCGTTGTCGTAACGGCAAGCAGCGTCAATGCAATGTAAGGAAATATTTTTTTCTTCATAATCAAATCTTGTTACCGAAGTTATCGCTTCATACTCATACCGGTATCGCTTGACAGTCCAATCTGTAGAATTGTCGCTGCGATTGGCATGGGCGCCACGGGCAGATTAAAGGTAATTGCCGAAAAACTCCGTCAGTTTTTCCACCGCCATGTCCACATACTCCGGTACATAGTAGGTCCTGATATGTGTCGCACCGGGAATCAGGAACAGCTCCTTGTTCTGTGTTCCTGTCGCCTTGCTGTAGCACTGCTCGGTCATGTAGAACGTGTCGGCAATACTTCCGGCAATCATCAGGAGCGGCTGGTTGATAAGATACATTCCTTCACTGGCATCGAATGCCATCAGGTCCACAAGACTGCTCTTCGTGTAGCGGAATGTCGAGTTGGGATGCACATGGCTCTGGAGATAATATTCATAACCGTCACGGTAAAGGTCGAACGGAAGTTCTGCAGCCTCGTCCGGTGTCATTCCGCTCATGTCTCCCACGTATTCGATTTCACCGCCTTCGGCCTCTTTCTGACGGGCGACACAGGCATCGGCAAGACGTTCCTGCACCTGGCCGATTTGAGAATCAAGGAATCCGTTGCGGCGTACCAGTCCCGAATTGAACATGCTGAGCGTAGCCACAGCCTTGAAGCGCTTGTCGGTCTGGGCAGTTTTCAGCGTATATCCGCCACCTCCGCAGATACCAAGGATACCCACACGCTGCGGATCTACACCAGGATATTGCAACAGGATGTCGGCCGCCCGGCGAATGTCTTCGATACGGTTGGCAGGTTTGTCCGTATTGCGCGGCTCACCTTCACTGGCACCCTGATAGGCAGCATCAAAAGCCAGACAGATATAACCCTGTTCGGCCATGCGTTGGCTGTAAAGACCGGCAACCTGTTCCTTTACGCCACCGTTGGGGTGCGCCACGACAAGAGCGGGAAATTTTTTTGTTCCGTCGTAATCCGCCGGTGTATAGACATTGGCAACGATTTTCAGTCCGTTCAATTCGTAAGTTATGGGATGGATGTTTACTGCTCCTGCTTTGTTTTCCGTAATGGCGCCGACATAAACCAGCCCCCACGGATTGCCGTTATGGCTTCTGAAAGCCGACATATCGGTTTCTGCGAATGATTTGTTCTCTTTCATGATCTCCTGTGCGTTAATTGTATTGCATACGGCCATCGCTGCACACAATACGGTTGTTACTATCTTGTTCATCTTTAAATATTTATTGTTTCTTGAATGACATTGCAAAGGTAGTATGGATGCCAACTACCCATTTTACACTATTGTCGGTAAGAAATTCAATTTTTGCGGGAGATGTGTCTCTCCCAAAACCTGACGGCCTCTTTTTCCCAACCTTCGGCACTTGTACCGGTTCCCAACCCGAAACCATGACGCAGGTTGGGGTACAGGTGGAACTCGGCATCGATGCCGAGCGCCTGAAGATTATTCACGCGCTGCTGCATGACGGAAGCGCTGGCAATGGCATCGTTGTCCCCGATTAGGGCGTATGTCGGCGGATCGTCAGCGGTATAGTCGCTGTGGCTGGTATAGCCCATGATGACAGCTGCCGGTCGGGCATGCTCAATTCCGATGAATCCCTGTGTGCCGTATGAGCCGAGGTAGGCTGCCATACGCGCCCCTGCCGAGCCGCCCCAGAGTGAATAGTTCCCGGTCGCCACCTGCAACTCGTCAGCATGACGAATGATGAAGTCAATGGCCTGTGCAAGATCTTCGCAGGCTACCTGGGCACCACCTGTACGGTATTGGATCGAGAAAGCGTTGTAACCCATTTTACTCAATGCGATGGCCAGCGGGAATCCCTCATGGATGGCCCCGACATAGGAAAAGCCACCTCCGGGGCAGACAATGGCAAACGGACGGCCCGGCTCTCCCCGGAAAAAGAACAGTCCCGTATTGTTCTTGCGCGGATCCGCCTGCTTGTCGGAATCGGAGTAGATGTCGTAGAAGAGTCTGTTGCCCGCATGCACATGGTCGATCATCGTGTTGATGGTCTCCACGGCCTCTTCGCCCGTCACGTAGTTGTGATAGGGCAACAGACGTGCCACGTCGGCAAGTCGCATTCCGCCATCATAAATCCGCTCGGCAGGCAGAATGAACTGCCCGAATCCGTTGAAAGCTTCATGTTCCACAACATCCTTCACTGTATTCGAAATAGTCAAATGCCCGTAAGTATCCATATTTCCGTTTTGTCCGTTCGGGAAGAAAAAAGGCAGCGCATTATAGAGATATTCCGCCATTGGCCGGAACTCATGCCGGGCGCCGTCCTTTTCGTGAAAGGTAAGGTTGGAAAGCCTGAAGACGTCCGTGAGTTGTGACATAGCCTCAATTTGTACCAATGTCTCTCTGTAGGCGGAATCTTCCGTGCCACTTGCAGCCCAAATGTAGAAACCTGTATCTGCGTATGGGGATTGGCGGACGATGTCGGCAAGATATTCCGCGGTTTCCATCGGACGATTCATTCCGGCAAACGCACCCAACGACCAGCAGTCGGCGCTGACAGGCATAAAGTATTTGAAATAAGCGAGCGTGTGTTCAAGAGCATACCACGTCGTTACGGCGCCCATCGAGAAACCGCCGATGGCCCGATGTTCACGTGAGGCCTCCAATCCTGCGGCATCCGTACTTTCGGCGTATGTCCGGTAACGGCTCTCGACAAGAGGGATAAGGTCGTTTACGAGTTCCTGCGGCAGTGCTTCGCAATATGGGTCGGCATCCACGTAGTCCGGTGTCGGCTCTCCGTAGTTGTAACTCGGTGAAACGACGATGGTCGGGGCCATATCCCCGTTTCCCGTCATGTGGTCGAGCAGTTTCCGCACCAGTCCGTCTTCGGCTTCGAATGTTGTAGCTGCCGTAGCGTAGTGTCCATGGACCAAATACAGCACATTGTAACGTTGATTGATATTTTCTCCGTACCTATAAGGCAGATAGACATAAGCCGTATTGGTACGTGTCCTTCCTGTCCCTTCGGCATAATCGCGTGTATTATAGTCGATACGCACCACTTCACCACGGTGTTCAGCCTCCTGTCCGTAAATAACAGGGACAGAAGCTGTCTTGCTTATTAGTTCTGTATAGTCCTGGGATGTGTCTGGCTTTTCAGTGCCATCCTGATCCGGCGGCAAAACGGGCCGGTCCCCTTCGATGTCAGAACAGGAGGACATACACAGGCAACAAAGCAGTAATTGCATCATTATCTTTTTCATTTGCGATAGTCCTTATGAAATTTGTATTGGATCCACATGACTCCATGTTCACGCTGCGAAGCGGAGAGCAGTTGCAGACGTTGTCCTTGCGCTGGATATTCGGTTATCCCGCCTGTATACTCGAAGATGGAGGGAACTCCGGAAAGTCCGTCGATACCGGGATAGACTACAAGACTCAATTCGTCGATCAGACCTTCAGCCAGTAACGCTCCGTTAAGAATTCCGCCTCCCTGTACCGAGACGGAGCGGATTCCGAACTCACGTCCGACAGCTTCAAATCCGGCACGAAGATCGGTCGCATCGCTGACAAGGACATAGGATATCTGCCTTTCACGCAGGTGGGCAAGGTATTCCTCTGTCGCATTCCGTCCCAGGATGACAAGGATGTTGTCGCCCCTGATGACTGGGGAGGTAAAGTAGATGTCGGCCTCCGGATCGGCGATGATGAACATCCGCCGCGAGCATCGTTCGCCGACAAATACAGAAGGAGAGTCCGGCTGCACGGTATGTCCGTTCACGCCCCATTTATAAGGGAACACGGCACGGAGTGTATTTTTACCGAACATCCACGCGTCCGTGTTCAGCTCACAGCCAAGGGCTGCATAAATCTCCAATGGTTTCGAGGCCGGTGTACCGTCGAATGGCGGTGTCCATCGGTCGTTGAGCAACCGTCCGTCGACGGAGCTCATGATATGGCATATTATTCTCGGTTTCATATCTTTTTCTTTAAGGGTGAACCTCCGAATACTTCGCTCATCGGTATCGTCGCAAGGGCATCATCAATAGCCTGTACCTGCCCGGCAGACAGTCGGATATCGGCCGCCCCGATGTTCTCTTTCAGTCGGCACAGATGCCGTGTCCCCGGAATAGGGACGATCCACGGTCTTTTGTTCATCATCCACGCCAGTGCGATTTGCGACGGGGTTGCATGATGCTCTTCCGCCAGGTCTCCGACAAGTGCAAGGAGCGGACGGTTCTGATCGAAACTCTCCCTGCGGAACTGAGGCATCGATGCCCTGTAATCGGTTGCTGGGTCGAATGTCGTATCCGCCGTATAACAATCGGTCAGCAAGCCGTTGGCCAGCGGGGAGAAAGCCACGAAACCGACACCCAGCTCCTCAAGCGTCGGAAACAGGGACTCGTGCCACCGGGCCATCATCGAATAACGGTTCTGTACGGCCGTAACCGGACAGACCCTGTGGGCACGGCGCAGGTACTCCTCCGTGGCTTCAGAAATTCCCCAGTGAAGGATCTTCCCTTCACGGATCAGGTCAGACATAACGTCGGCCACCGTCTCAGGCTCGACATCCGGATCAATGCGGTGCTGGTAGTAGAGGTCGATATAGTCTGTGTGCAGGCGGCGGAGCGATCCTTCAACCGAGCGGCGGATTGCAGTTGGATGCGAGTCCGTTATGATGGCATGGGGGCCCGCGGCTTCCGGTGAGTCGAAGGTCAGTCCGAATTTCGTGGCGATGACCACCCGGTCCCGAAAGGGTCTCAATGCCTCGCCCAACAGTTCTTCGTTATCATGCGGACGGTCGGGGGTTCCATAGACCTCCGCCGTATCGAAAAAGGTATATCCCATGTCAACGGCATCGGCCAGAAGTCCCGTCATCTGCCGTCTGTCTGCGGGAGCACCATAAGCATGGCTCATGCCCATGCAGCCCAAACCTATCGGGGAAACGCGGAGCCCGCTTAGACCCAATACTTTGTAGTTCATCATATCGTTTTATTTAATCTTTCATTGGGGTGTTGAGATATACACGTTCCTTATCTTCAAGTGACATGTTGAAGAAACGCTTTTCTTGGTTGAGTGAACGGATTCGGGCCATTTCCTCGTCCGTCAGTTCGAAGTCGAAAATCCGGATATTTTCCCGGATGTAATCGGGATTCGACGCTCCCGGAATAACGGAAAATCCCTCCTGGATATGCCAGCGGAGAATGATTTGTGCAGGTGTTTTGCCGTGCGCTTCGGCAATTGAGCAGATGACCGGATCCCGGAGCAGTGCCCCGTTGCTCATTGCCCCGCCCAGCGGAAACCAGCATTCAACCTGAATACCGTAAGGCTTGACCTTTTCGCGCATGGCCAGTCGCTGTGCATAAGGGTGGCATTCGATCTGAAGCACAGCCGGCTTCACGCGCGATTCGCTCATGATCTTGTTGAACACCTCGTCGCTCGCGTCGAAATTGCTGATTCCCAACGCACGTACCTTGCCCATTGCAACGGCTTTCTCCATATCCCGCCATGCACCCACGAAATCGCCGACAGGCTGATGTACATAGAGCAGGTCTATATAATCCAGCTGCATGCGTTCCAACATCTTATCAATAGCCTCCATGGTCTTGCCTTCGCCGTATTCGGTTGGCCAGAGTTTGCTGGTGATCCAAATTCCCTCACGAGGAATTCCACTCTTCTTGACTGCACGTCCCACACCAGCCTCGTCATTGTATGCATGCGCCGTATCAATATGACGGTAACCGGCTTTCAAGGCCGTGAGACACGATTGTTCGCATACCGAATCGGAGGGCTGGAGAAATGTTCCAAGTCCGAATTGAGGCATCAGGATTCCGTTGTTCAATTGTACCATCGGTACATCGGCGACAGTTTTGTAGATCTCCTGCGCATAAGTGGTGCTGACCATCATCGAAGCAAGCACCATAAGTAGTGTCATGATTCTCTTTCTCATTTTTATCTGTCTATGATTGTTAATTTAATATGCTGTCTTTATCAGACATTGCAAAGGTAGAGAGATCCTCTTGGGTTGACTTTATAAGAATTTCGGTTGGAACTGCACTTATTTCGGTTTTTGCATCCATTTCATAATTAGGCAATTGAGGAGTAATGTCAATTTCCGAAAAAATGGTAATCCAAACCGTGTTTTTTGTTCCTCAAGTTCTGGCAGTGGCCTCTAACTTTGCGCTTGAATCAATCCGGGAATATTCAACAACTATAAAATAACAAGAAATGAGAAAATGTATGTTTTATCTGATGATGGCCGTAGCCGTCATTGCATTCGGGGCTTGTTCTCCCGATGAAAGTAATGAGCCTGGAACACCGGGGATAGAAACTCCAGAGAATCCGGAAGAGCCTGGAGAGCCAGAAGAGCCCGGAGAGGATCCGGATTCTCCAAGTGGGGAGACCAAGATACTGGTTGCCTATTTCAGCTGGGGCGGCACGACACAGCGTATGGCTCAGGAGATTGTCCGTCAGACAGGAGCCGATCTGTTCCGAATTGAACCGGAGGTACCTTACCCTACTGATTACACTGAATGTACCGAAGTGGCGCTGGAAGAAAAGAACAGCAATGCCAGACCTGCCATAGCCAAAGAAGTGGAAAACTGGAATGACTATGATACGGTATTCATCGGTTGTCCTGTCTGGTGGTGGACCACGCCGATGATTATTTGTACTTTTACTGAAAGTTACGATTTCAAAGGAAAGACCGTTGTGCCGTTCTGCACGTATGCTTCCACTTATCGTGACGAGACGCTGGCACGTATAGTTGAACTCACTCCTGATGCCGAACATCTGGCCGGGGAGGGACTGACAAGCGGAAGAATCAATGAGCAGAACATCTCATCATGGCTCAAAGAAATAGGTATAATCAAATAGGCGGACAATTATGAATATTCTTAAAATTATTCTTGCGATGACATCGCTTATATCAGTATCATGCTCTACTACAGCTCATGCTCAAACGAAAAATGATAATGACATGAAATCGGTAATCGTATATTTTACACATTCCGGCAATACAGAACTGGCGGCCAAGCAGGTTGCAGAAGTAACAGGAGCCAAAATGATAAGACTTCTTCCGGAGCAGCCTTATTCATCGGAAGATGTCAATTGGGTAAACAAGCAGTCCCGTTGTACACGGGAACACCTCAACAGGTCGCTCCGTCCGGCAATTAAACCGATTGACATCGATTTTACAAAGGTTGATACGTTATTTGTCGGTTTCCCTATCTGGTGGCATGAAGAACCGGCAGTGATACGCACTTTCCTTGACAATTATGGTGAACAATTGAAGGACAAGGTGATTTTCCCATTCTGTACATCTTACGAAAGCCCGATGTCAGAAGCCGATGCTACCTTGAAAAAAGGTTATCCTTCTTTGAAAATCAGAAAAGGCCTTCGGTTGCCTGCCAAATCAGAAGAAATAAAAAAATGGATCAAACAATGAATACGGTAAAATTAAACAACGGCATCGAAATGCCCCAGATGGGCTACGGTGTCTATCAGGTTTCGCCCGCCGAGTGCGAGCGTTGTGTAAGTGATGCCCTCAGCGTGGGTTATCGTATGATTGATACGGCACAAGCCTATCACAACGAAGAAGGTGTAGGCAATGCTGTGCGTAAAAGCGGTATCGACCGCAAGGAGATTTTCCTCGTGTCGAAAATCTGGATTTCCAACTATGGGTACGAAAAGGCTAAAGCGTCAATCGACGAAAGTCTTCGCCGACTTCAGACGGATTACATCGACCTGATGCTACTGCATCAGCCTTTCTGCGACCGTTACGGTGCATATAGGGCCTTGGAGGATGCCTACAAGGAAGGCAAACTCCATGCTATCGGCGTAAGCAATTTCTACCCGGATCACTTCATCGACATTGCCAGTAATATGGAAATCGTCCCGGCTGTAAATCAGGTCGAGACCCATGTCTTCAACCAACAGGTCGAAGCGCAGCGGATTATGGAGGAGTTCGGTACGCGCATCATGTCATGGGGGCCTTTCGCGGAGGGGCGCAACGGTTTCTTTACGAATCCGATACTGGCCGATATAGGACATAAGTACGGCAAATCGGTGGCACAGGTCGCCTTGCGTTGGCTCATTCAGCGCGGTGTCATCATCATTCCCAAATCTACTCACGTAGAGCGTATGCGGCAGAACATTGACATTTTCGATTTTTCACTTTCGGATGGGGATATGAGGACTATCGCCACGCTCGACACGGGCAAAAGTCTTTTTTTCAACCATCACGATGCGGAAACTGCACGTATGTTTATGGGATGGAGGTAATGCTATGAAGAAAACTTTAGGAACTACACCCGTAGTTGCTCCGCTACCCGTACTGATCGTGGCAACTTACGATGAACAAGGAACGCCCAATGCCATGAATGTTGCTTGGGGAGGTCAATGCGGCTATCATCATGTCGCATTGAATCTATCGCTGAATCACAAGACTACCGAGAATCTGAAACATACTAAAGCGTTTACCTTAAGCATCGCAACCATTGATACGTTGGTCTTGTCCGACTATTTCGGAGTTGTGTCTGGACATAAGGAAAATAAAATTGAGAAGGCAGGAATACAAGTTAGCCGTAGCAGATTTGTGAATGCCCCGATCATTGAGAAATATCCACTGATACTCGAATGCAAGGTCATTGAAATGCAGGAAGCATTGGGTGAAATGCACGTTGTAGGAGAGGTTGTCAATGTGCTGGCAGATGATACGGTTTTGGATGGGCAGGGCAAGGTGGATTTGGATAAGTTACAACCAATTTCATATGATTCAACTTCTCATTCCTATCGTATGCTGGGGAAAATAGTCGGTGAGGCATTCAAGGACGGCACAAAAATTAAATAGTATCTACTTCCATAAAGCAGCCCATGAAGATCACGCTTTTGGGGCTGCTTTTATATTATCTAGAGCCGAGTAGCAATTTTATCAGAGTATAAACTGCGGGAACTTTATGGTATCAATTCGCAGGTATTGTAACTTTATAAAGTTGATAATTAAATATGTATAGAGTTTTATTCGGTTCAAGCGTGGTGCCGATGTTTACTTTAACAGTGAGGTTCTGGAATACCTTGGAGATAAAATAAGCAACAGCCCACGCCTATCCCTGTGAAACGGGTATGACGTAAGAAGTTGGCCGCTTATCCTCTCTCCAATTGAATTTTCCAGATTCCACTGTGAGAATAAACTTACACTTCCGTGTTCAATATGTCGTCCAACAAATATAGAAAACATCTGCGGAAAATGCAAGTCGCGGACCTCTTTTTTGGGCTGTTGCGGGTGTAAAATTCGATAAAAAGTTTGAGAAAATCAATATTGAAGTTTAATTAAGTATTTTCGAAAATGGCCTTTTTGTCCTTTTTTTTGTTCTGGGTACAATTGTTTGATCGGGTTATCTCTCTGATTTTTTTTGTCTTGTCCTTGTTTGGGCCGGTTGTTCCGTTCAGTAAAATTTGACCGTTGAAATTTCTTGACCGTAAGGCGCGATCCCTTCTTCAGGTCCTCTTCTCAAGAATTGAAACCGAAGACCGTTGTTGGTGCTTGAGCCTGGTTATATGATGTGTTTGTCTTATATTATATATAAAGGTATAATTAAAATGAATGCATGTTTCATATGTGTGCTTGAATACATGTTTTTATTGTGAGAGTTTAATGATTGGTTGTGTTTCGTATTGCGAATATGCCGTTTTTGTGTATCTAGTTCGTAAAATTACATTGGCATTTGATGTATATATTTGATATACAGTGGAATAAATTGTTTGATTGAAGTACGTGTATTTGTGCTGTAAGCAAGTGTTTAATATGGTAAATCATGTTTATAATAGATGTTCTATTATTTGATCGTTTGCAGGTATTGTTGGATTTGTAAATTTATTGAAAGCCTAATATTGAGCCCACCACCGGGCAATGGAAGTGATTTCGCTTTTGACCGTGGGGCGCTCGACAACGACCAGCTGGCACGGGTCGAGCGGGCGAGTCTCCTGCAGGGAAGGATCGTCGTTGGCGGATCCCATCCGGGCGATATTCCGATAGACGGGACGCTGGCCGTCTCGGGCCATGCCTATACACTGATGCATCCGTGACGGTAGGGAGGCGCTTTCGGCCCGGAAGGGACGGCATCGGCAGGCAATTGCCTGCCGATGCCTTTTTGGAAGGAATGGTTTGTGTTTGGGAATGACATTTACGGGAGGACCTGCCATTGCATGGCTTACAATGCGGGATTCTCCCTTGCACCCTTGTGCGATCTCTGTTTAAGAAATCGCATGAGACGGGAACTTCTTGATTTTTAGACGAAGACCGTGTCATTTTGGTCGTAAATGCTTCCAAATTGTTACTTATGCCTTCCGTTTGCTTTTTCCGGACCTCCGGTTGTTGTTGCATTGGGGTGAAACTACTGTGAAAATAAGATTTTAAAACGGCTGTTTTTATTTGTCTGTCAGAAGAATAGGCATTGCGTGATGGTTTGATGCAAGAAAAAAACCTCTCTTTTTGTTTATTCGACGAATTTATCTATTTTTGCGACTAAATAGTGTGGTTTCTTAAACAGAAATAATAAACATTCGCAACTGTAGGTTTGCAGACAAGCCCGAAGCGAAGCAAGGTATTCGCAATTTTCACGAATACCTTATGTGTAATTCTTAATTCACTGAATGTCAGCGTGTTCTGATGTTGCGCTGGCAAGGCCTTGGATTGCCCGGATGCGATGCGGATTCCTGGACAAACGATATTGGAATGAATACGCAGGGCACTAACTGGACTTGGTCTGACTCGGTCTCCGAGCAGATCCGCACGAGAAAAAACAACCATGCGGTAAGGTGGTATGTGCTGGTGCTGCCGGTCTCTTCAAAAGGATATTACAGGGGCAACCCGGCCAAAGGACTCCAGACCGAGCTGGCTCGGCGCATCCGTGTCGGCGAGCAGCCGTTCGAATATTTTGCTCCGTCGTACGTCGCCGTCTGCGAAAAAAAGGGCGAACTGGTCCGCACGCAGCATCCGTTGCTGTACAATTACGTCTTCGTACACGCCTCGGAAGCAGAGATCTATCGTTTGAAACGATTTCTTCCCCAATACAGTTTCCTGCCCCGGGTCCGTGACGGACGTGGCGGGTATTATCCCTACTTGTCGGACGAGGAGATGGCCAATCTGAAATGGGTTGCCGAATCCTATTGCGATGAACTGCCGGTCTATACACCCGAACCGAACCGGCTGATGAAAGGGGATCGGGTGCGCATCACCGAGGGGCAGTTCAAGGGAGTGGAGGCAAGCGTCATCATCCAGCCCGGAGGTGGACGGAAAGACATCATGGTCTGTGTGGAGAACTGCATGTATGTACCGCTGCTCAGTGTGGAGCCCGGCCAGTACGAGGTGGTTGCGTTGAACTCGGACAACCGCCATGTCTACACGCGTCTGAACGGCGACCGGCTTCCGGCGGGACTTCATGAAGCGCTGAAGCGTTACCATTCGCCCGAAGGGGTGACGGACGCGGATCGGGAGTTGGCCCGGGAGACGCTGCGGCAATACGGCAGTCTGCAGTTGGAGAGTGACGTCATGCGTTGCAAACTTTACTCGATGCTGCTTCCGGCCTATGCGATTCTTGGAGAGAAGGAGGAGTTCGACCGTCTGGTAGGTACGATTCGCAGTATCCTGCCGCTGATCCGTGCCGAACAGTCGCGTGCGTTGTTGCTGGTTACGCTCTATGGTTGCACGAACAGTTGCATCTGCCGGGATCATGCGCATGGCGCCGTCGATCCGTGGCGTGAGGAGCGGAATCCGAAAAAGTGCAAGTTGCAACTCATCCGGCGTCTTGACGATTACGATTGTTGGTTGGGACATGGCCTGTATGTCGGACGGTCTGCCTCCTCGGAACCGCAACATTGTGAATCCGTGTCGGCGAGCCGTTGAGCCGGCAGTTGTCGTACCGGCTGTCCGTTTTCCGCTTGCAATCGTTTCTTTCGATTGTTTCCATCAAACAAATATCCCCAAGTATGTTGTATTTTATCACCTCTCTGATTGCGGTTTTGGGCGTTTGCTGGATCCATCCGCGATTGGTCGCCATTGCCCTCGACAAAAACATCGTGGATAATCCCGATGCCCGGAAACTCCAACGCAAGCCGGTCCCCGTTCTTGGCGGTATCGCCGTGTTTTTCGGAACGGTGATCGGACTGGGGTGCGCCGGTATTGCCTGCGACTGTTCGGATCTGTTCATCGTGGTGGTCGCCATGATGATCATGCTCTATACCGGGACGCTCGATGACATCCTCGACCTCTCCCCGGCCCTGCGCTTTTTGGTGGAGATTGGCACCGTCCTGCTGCTGGTCTTCGTCGGAGGCTACACACTGGATGATTTCCACGGACTGTGGGGACTCGGTCAAATTCCCCGTGAAGTCGCTATCCCGCTGACGGTCTTTGCCGCCGTGGGCATCATCAATGCCATCAACCTGATCGACGGCGTGGACGGACTTTCGTCGGGTTACTGCATCATGGCGGGCATCCAGTTCGGGGTGATGTTCTGGTTGGCCGACGATCCGGTCATGGCCATTCTGGCAGCCGTATCCGCAGGATCGCTCATTCCGTTTTTCTTTCACAATGTCTTCGGCAAGACATCGAAGATGTTCATCGGGGACGGCGGTACGCTCGTGATGGGCATCATCATGTCGGTATTCGTCATGCGGCTGCTGCAGCACGACGCTCAATACATGATGCATGCCCAGGAGAATCTGGGGCTTGTGGCCTTTACGCTGGCGGTGCTGTCGGTTCCGGTCTTCGATACGCTGCGTGTGATGACGGCCCGCATCCTGAAGGGCAAGTCCCCGTTTCATCCCGACAAGACGCACCTGCACCACATGTTCATCCGCCTGGGATGCTCCCATGCCGCCACGACGCTTGCAATCCTGATGCTCAATGCCTTCGTGGTCCTGTGCGGATGGATCAGCTACAAGGCCGGTTGTTCGATCGATACGCAGCTTTACATTATTCTGGCCCTCGGCCTGCTGATCACATTCGGTCTCTATAACTTCATGGAGCGGCAGATCCGTCGCAAAACCCGTTTTCTGCATCTGCTGCATCGGATCGGCTACCGCACGCATCTGAACCGTACGGGTATCTTTTTCTGGCTGCAGAAAGCCGTTGATCGTATTTAGGCATTCTTTATTGGTGTATGTTGGTATCCAACATGGCAATAGAGTTTGTGAATAAACCGTCTTCGGATGTTTGACTGCATGCATCTTTGTTTCATTCCCTGTTTTGAATCCGTTTATTGCCTGAAGGACAGGAGCATGCCGAGTGTCGTGGCCCAAAGGGATGTTGTCGGGACAAAAGGATATGCTCGGATTTCACGCTTTTCGGACGAAGTCTGTGGAGCCTTGCTGCTGATTTTCATCGGAGGGTCTGTTTGGAATGTCCTCCACGGGTTGTGGTGCCTTGATCAGATCCCGCAAGGGGTGGCCATCCCGTTTATGCTCTTTGCTGCCGTAGGCATCATCAATGCCATCAACCTGATCGATGGGGTAGACGGTCTCTCGTCGGGCTACTGCATTTTGACGAGTTTGCTCTTGGGGATGATGTTCTGGTATGTGGAGGATCGGACGATGGGTATGTTGGCCGTCGTGGCCACCGGATCGCTGATCCCGTTCTTCTTCCACAACGTCTTCGGGAAGAGTTCGAAGATGTTCATTGGCGACGGCGGGACGTTGGTCATGGGTATCGTCTTGTCGATCTTCGTGGTCCGGATTTTGCGCCACGGCTCGATGAGCGAGGTTTATGATGCGGCAAATATCGGGTTGGTCCCCTTTACGCTGGCGGTTCTGTCCGTTTCCGTCTTTGATACGCTCCGCGTGATGACGACACGCATCCTGAAGCGCAAGTCTCCGTTTCATCCGGACAAGACGCACCTGCATCACATGTTCATCCGCCTGGGATGCTCGCATGCCGCGACGACCCTTGCGATTCTGATCTTGAATTTCTTCGTGGTACTGTGCTGGTGGATTAGTTACATGGCTGGTTGCTCAATTGATGTTCAACTGTATATTGTGCTGGTGTTGAGCTTCCTGATCACATCTGACCTTTATAACTTCATGGAGTGGCATATCCGCCACAAAACGCAATTTGTTCGCCTGCTCCATCGCATCGGTTACCGCACGCACCTCAATCGTACGGGAATCTTCTTCTGGCTCCAGAAGAAGATGGATCGGATGTAAATTTATAGATTGTACTCGATAGAATGTCTCTAGAAAATAATAAGCGAATAGCAAAGAATACAATATATCTCTATATACGCACTGGTGTAACAATGCTAGTATCATTGTATACATCAAGAATTGTTCTTAATGCGTTGGGATTGGAAGACTATGGAATTTGGGGTGTATTGGGTAGTATAATCTCCATGTTCGGGTTTATCAATCAATCATTGAGTTCTTCAATCTTTCGATATATCACGCATGCAATAGGGACTAAAGATAACGATGCGATTAATCGTACGTATAGTGCATCAATTATCATTCACATCGGTTTGGCATTGGTTATTTTTATCCTTTGTGAGACTTTGGGTCTGGGATTTGTAAATAAAAATCTTGTGATACCAGATGTTAAACGTCATATGGCGAATATTGTCTTTCATCTGGTGGTAATAAATAGCGCGATATCACTTCTGGCGGTTCCTTTTAATGCTGTTATCATTGCGTATGAACGAATGAATGTATACGCTTATTTGACAATTGTAGATACTTTATTTAAACTCCTTATTGCGGCTGTCGTATTTTGGGTCCCTTCAAATAAGTTGATTTGGTATGCGGTTATGATGCTGGTCATCACCATAGCTATGCTAGTTTTTTATTACACTTATGTTAGATTAAGTTTTGTCAATCTACGTTTTCAACATATTCGAGATAAAAGTTTATTTAAATCTTTATTAAATTTTTCAGGATGGAGTATGTGGGGAAATCTGGCATATGTAGGATATAGCCAGGGACTCAATATGTTATTGAATGTCTTTTATGGCCCTATGGTTAATGCTGCCCGCAGTATTTCACTTCAGATCGAACAATCAGTACGAACGTTTGTTACCAACTTTCAGACCGCTGTCAATCCTCAGATTATCAAGAATTATGCTCAGGATGAATTCGCGCAGATGCATTTGTTGATGTTTCGCAGTTCGCGATTTTCATTTTATCTACTTCTTTTTTTTGCGGTTCCTATTGTCTTAGAGACAAATATTATCTTGATATTATGGCTGAAGCAAGTGCCTGAGCATACGATAGCATTTGTTCGTATTATGTTTGCTGTAATAGCTCTTGAGGTCATCTCAAACTCAGTTATGACAGGAGTTGTTGCTACGGGAAACATCAAAAAATATCAGATCGTAGTAGGATCTATTTTATTGATGATAGTTCCCATATCATATGTTGTTTTACGTTTAGGTGCGCCTGCAGAATCTGTCTTTATCATATATCTGGTGGTAGAAGTCTTTGCTGTGATAGCTCGTCTAATTATCGCTAAAGGTTTAATTAAACTATCCGTATGGGAATTCTGGAATCAAGTAATTGCCAAGGTAATGTTTGTTTTGGTTGGAAGTCTAGTTCCTCCATTAGTAATTCATATCTTTTTTCAGGCGAGTATTATTCGATTGATCGTGGTCCTAGTAGTCGGGTGCTTGTCTACGGGTTTGGCCATTTATTTATTGGGATTGGATGAGCGGGAAAAAGATCTGGTTTTATCCACATTACGCCAGAAACTTCATTTCTTGTAGTTGTTTTTAAATCCTATTTACGTTATGAAGATGTGGATTCCGATAAAGGTTATATTCTCAGTGTGGTTTATTTTAATTGCCACTCATTCCGACGCAATAGAATTTGTCTCAATAGAGCATGCCGGGAATGTAGCCAATAAATATGGCTATGGTCGAATAGATTACATATATTACATTGGTAAATATGAGATTACGAATCAACAATATTGTGATTTTCTAAACTGTGTTGCTCAAAAAACAGATTCGAATCGTCTTTTTTCACCGCTGATGCAACAGCATTTTTTAGGAGGATTAATTCGCGAGGGCAAAGAGGGCAATTATACATACAAGTGTAAATCAGGATACGAAAACAGACCTATCATTGGGGTTACCTGGATGAGCGCAATCCGTTTTGTTAATTGGTTGCACTATAATGCGTTCAATATAAAAAATAAGGTTCCAATTAGCAAGTGGATTTCTCAAACGGAGGGGACCGATATTCTAGGGGCATATGATACCCGAGGAGTTCCCTCTCGGCGTAACAATGGGGCGCAGTATTGGCTTCCGAATCGTTCAGAATGGGAAAAAGCAGCATATTATGACGGAGAAGTGTGGTTGGTTGATTCTCTTTTAATGGATGCAAACTGCTTTAGCCCTGACGATGGATGGGCTCAGCCATTTCCTCATATTGCCCAGGTAGGCCTCTCTAAGGGCCCTAATGGAACGTATGATCAACAAGGCAATGTCGCCGAATGGGTGGAAAACTCAACAGGAGACGGAGTTTGGAAATTGGCTTTAGGTGGAAGTCTTATTCGCCCGAAAGAATTTGCGTATTGTGGTGTTATTGAGGGAGATGATCCGAATAAATCAATAAGTACTTTTGGCTTTCGAGTATGTAAGGCTTTAGGAGATCAATTGAATTCAAGCCCAAATATATTGCAGGATACTATCGAAAACTCCATATCAAATTCTGTTAATACTCTGGATTCTGCTAAAGTCTTGGATAAATTAGGAACCGTATATGTACATATATCGGATCCTAACAATCCCGGAGATCCGATTAATCAATATAAAGGCTCTGTCGCGTATGAGTACTATATAGCTCAAACGGAATTGTCCAATACTCAATATTGTTCATTTCTTAATGCTGTTGCTGTTGTAGACGATCCATATAATCTTTTTAATGAAAATATGGAGACTGGTGCTTGTGGAGGTATAGCTCGTATTAAGACTCCTGAGGGATTCCATTATATTCCGAAGGATGGTTGGGAAGATAAGCCTATCGTATATATATCGTATTACGATCTTGCCCGTTATGCGAATTGGATGCATTATGGCTGTCCCAATAAAGGTGTCTCAGAAATAGGAACAACAGAGGGTACAGATAAACAAGGAGCTTATGATACTCGTGACTTTGAACAGGTTCGCTCTGGGAAGAAGACTCCGTATAAGGATTTTGGCATGCGTAGAATTGGCGCCAGATTCTGGATCCCTGATGAGAACGAGTGGTTTAAGGCTGCATATTATGACCCAACATTGACAGGAACACGAAAATATTATAATTATCCAACACAATCTGATGATGCACCTAATCAGGATAGGGCTAATTATGTGGTAAATGATGAATTAGCTATCGGAGAACCTTATTTTGTAGCTGATGTTGATTCTTACGGGAATGCTGCATCATATTATGGAACCGTTCAACAAGGTGGAAACGTTTGGGAATGGATCGAATCATGGCAGTATGGACAGATTGGGAACCGGGGATTAAAAGGTGGTTCTTGGAGTTATACGTCTTTTGGATTGAATGCTTGTAATACGGATCCTGGTGGTATTAATGATAGATCGTATGTGTTTGGAGGCCGTTTATGTCGATCTGTTGATGAATCGGGTTGGCAGCCGGCTTCAAAATCTTTTAGTCAATCATTATATGAGTTTGTTATGCTTCTGTCCCCGAAGAAGATAATTTTCATATTATTCTTTCTGATAGGAATGGGAGGTGTCTTGGTGTGTTTTGTTATAGGTCTGTTTTGTCGGCATTTATGGGTAAAACATTGATACGTAGATTTCGGACCGATGTAGGTCAATTCGTAGCTTTTTCTCGTCAATATGTTCAGTGGCGCCATATAATTACTACGATCCCTCCATATTTCGATAGTCAGGAGCGTCTTGTGATTGTCCCTTGTGACCCTTGGACGGTTGGTGGAAGTCGAGGTGACGAGGCAATGCTTATGGCTGTGATGCAGCAATATCGATTGATAAATCCTCAAGTTCCTATTATTGTAGTAGTGAGTGACGAGTCTGGTTGTGAATATGTTAGGAACTTGCCAATTGAGAATATAATTGCGTTACCAGTTTGGAATGGCTCTTATCCATTGTCGCGTATTTATCATGGGGTACTAGCCCAGAAACCATCCCATGTGGTTTTATTGGGTGCGGACTGTATGGATGGGCATTATTCTCCTCTACTGAGTTTGATATTATTGAATTTACATGACCTGTTTTCTCGCACACCTGGTATAGAAAGTCGGTTGTTGGGATTTAGCTTTAATGATAAACCATACCGCCCTCTATATTTTGCTTTTGATCATATTGCCGATACTACAATTATAAATTTGAGAGATTCTGTCTCGTATGATCGATTCCGCCGTAAGGTTTCAATTCATGCCGGACTTGTAGCAGATGCGGCATTTATGCTTCGGCCTGATTACTATTTTGAGGGCTTTAAGAGGCTTGAGTCTTGGATCCGAGTACGTCGGGAGATAGGCAAGCGGATCGTAATAGGCTTCAACTTTCATCCAATGCTTCGAAATTATTCAGGAGTAGAGGAAATAAAGTCAGATGCCCTTGTCCTTGCCCATAACCTTGAAAGAATCTTACAAGAGAGGCCGGATGTCGATTTTGTTTTGATTCCGCATGATAATCGAAGTCGGCTAACTGATAACTTAATGCTGGATGTTATATATTCGTATTTGTGCCAGAAGCAGTGGCAGAATCGTCTATATTATGATGCTGAAGTATACCGTGCCCCTCAGCTGAAAGCAATTTGTTCTCTTGTAGATGGCCTGATAAGTAGTAGAATGCATCTGGCGATTGCGGCTCTTGGACAAGGGAAAAGTGTTATGGCTGCATCTTATCAGGGAAAATTCGAAGGCTTGTTTCAGCATTTTGAATTGCCCGAGACCTATCTCTTGAATCCGGATGCATTTATTTCTGATGCAATGATTTCTGTATTTTATAATTATCTGAACCATTTGGAGGAATTAACAAATCAGGTAAAAAAGATGTTACCTTCCGTAGTGCGATTGTCTCAGAAAAACCTATTATGAAAAAGATTCTCGTTGCGGCAGACTTGGCGACACATCCATGTGTTGGCGGAAATATTCAATGTATTATGCGGTATGTTGATAATCTCCGAACTTTGGGCTTTGATGTCTACTACCTTTTAATAGGAACACAGGGGATGTCTACAGATGCGATTCGGTCAACTCTTGAATATTGGGAAGATCACGGTTTTTATTACCCTGTTCCGACTTGGCAAAATTTCCTACAAAGAGTATATAAGCGGATAACGCGCCAGGCATATCCAGATGATATTGATTTTTATTATCCTAAGGGATTAAATTCTTTTGTTAATCACTTAAATCGTGTATATGATTTTGAAGGGCTGATTGTTAATTATATCTGGGAATCAAGGCTTGCATATTGTGATATCCCGGTAAAAGCCATATATACACACGATGTATTTGCATATCGCGATGAAAGAATGGATGCAGGACGTAATTGGCATCATCATTCTGTAGCAGAAGAGGCTCGTGGCGTACGTCGGTTTCCCTATATTTTTGCGATTCAAGATGTTGAGCGAGACTATTTCCGATATCTGGCACCGAAGAGTGATGTCCGATCAGTCTACTCGAGTTTTAAGTTTGTAGAACAGCCTGTTACGGGATCTAAAAACATTCTTTTCTTTTCGGGTGGTGGTGATCTGAATATCGAGGCTATTCGACGTTTTATAAGAGATGTTTATCCATTGCTTTTAGAGCAGGATGCGGGTATTCATCTTCTTATTGGTGGAAATATCTGCTCATACCTCAATCCTGACGAGTTACCTCGTAACGTTGAATTAAAAGGCCGATATGATGATCCGGACAATTTTTACATTCAGGGTGATATCTGTATAAATCCTGTATTTGAGGGGTCTGGGCTTAAGATAAAAACTTTTGAAGCTTTGGCACATGGTAAAGTGACGATTGTCGATCCACATAGTTCTATTGGAATATATCGTTCGGAAGAGTCTCCTCTAATTATTGCCAGGACGGCAAATGAATATATTTCAGCAATCAAAATGTATATGGGAAATAAGTTGGCCTTGGAGGAAAAGCGTCAGCAATGCAAAAAGTATATTGATTCGTTAAACGATTATATCCTAGAGCAGTATCGATCTGTATTTGCAAATTGATATTGTAAATAATTTTGTACTTAAAACGATGAAACCAAAGTTATTGGTTGTTTCTCTACATTTATCAGGAGGATGTTTCCAATATTCGAATGAATTAATAGCTCGTCTTGACTTAGATAAAGAGGTTTATATTCCTAGCAAGTGTCTTGAGCCAATAAACCTTAAGCATTATAAGACGTTGCGTTTTTATGGTTATAATACCTTGTTGAGGTGGCTCTCTCTTTTTTCCTTTCTGGTTCGAATGTATATAGGAGCTAAGTTGGGGCGCTATCATGCATTATTACTATGTGGTTTTACCAGTTGGGATTATTATATTATGAAGGTTTGGGCAAAGACAGGTAAGACTTCATTTTATATTGTACATGATGGCAAACTTCATTTAGGAGAGGCTAGTGAGAGGAATCAAAGACAGCTGACTGATATCATGAGTCATGCAACCTCCTTGATTTTCTTAAGCCATTATGTTCATCAATTGGTCGTCAATAATTATGGTATAGATAAACCCTTTTATATAGCGCCACACGGATTGATTGATTATGGACCATTACCGCATATTGAGAAAAAGCAGTTGAGGCCAACATTGCTTTTTATTGGAAGAGTCTCAAAATATAAAGGAGTTGATCTTTTACTTGATGCAATTAAGAGAGTTCCTAATAGTCTGTATGATAGGCTGGTTATTGCAGGGAAATGGGAATATAAAAATACGACTGATTACGATTCAAAGAAGGTAGAGATCGTTGATCAATGGCTTTCTAATGAGGAAATTCTGCAATACATTGCTGTTTCTGATATTATGATTTTCCCATATCTTGAAGCAACTCAATCAGGAGTGGCTACGCTTGCGATTAATTATTTGCGTCCGTCGATCGTAACTGATGTTGGTGCATTTAAGGAGCAGTTTAATGACCAATCGGCAGTTTTTGTACGGCCTGATTCTGGCGAATTGGCAAAAGCGATAATTGATTTGCTTCAGTATAGAGAACAATTAGATTCAATGAGGTTTGCTCTACAAGAGCAAAAGAAAGCATATTCTTGGGAACAGATTGCCTCCAATCTAACCTATTATATAAAAGAAAGAACGAATAGCTTAGATGAAAAGAAATACCAGTGAATTTTCAGAATAAAATAAGGCTATGATTAGAATCTTAATGCTTACTACTAATTCCTCTTTGATGGATGGAATTAATAGACATATTCTTACAATATCGACTGCACTTAACTCAAAAAAAAAATTTGAAGTCGCTGTTTGTATTGTAAATCCTAAGGGGGAGTTAAATGCAGCTCTTGAAAAGCAGGGAGTTAAAACATACTCTCTCAATGCAGCCAATGGCCACGATTGGCATATATTAAGGAGTTATTATCAAGTAATAAAAACATATAAGCCGGATATAGTTCATACTCACGTGATGGCAATCATGGAACGTATAATTTCGTCGCTTTTTTTCCGGAGGATAAAATATGTATTGACAATACATGGTATCGGCGATAAAGTTGAACATATCTCATTACGCATGCGGGTTGAATCCATGGTACAATATTTTTTCCCAATTCCGTATACTGCGATATGTTTCATCTCCAATGGTGTAAAACAGATGTTATCCATGCCATCAACGTATTCAGAGGTTATTTATAATGCACTTTCCTTTAAGTCTCTTCTCCCTTCTCCAGAATTTCAGCTCCACCACCTTTTGAATTTGCCGTTGTCTACTCCGATTATAGGAACATCTTGTAGAATTGCCAATGTGAAGAATCCGGTGGCATTTACAAAAGTTATGTGTAAGGTTCTTACTAATATCCCTAAGGCTCATGCTGTGATTATTGGAGATGGGGACGAGATCCTTAAGGAACAATGTAATGAGATTATTCGGCAATATAAAGTTGAAGATCGATTTCATTGGCTAGGATATCGTCAAGATGCTCCTCAATTAGTGCAGGATCTAAATTGCTTTGTAATGACGAGTATCTGTGAAGGTCTGCCAACCAGTTTATTGGAATGTATGGCGATTAAAACTCCAATTGCATTTTTAGAAGGAGTGGGAGGGTTGCAGGACTTGGCTCAATATAACAAGACGGAAGGCCCCATTGGGGTGACAGCTGCGCCTGGAAATATTGAAGAATTTGCAAACAAAATAACTAAGCTGATTCAGGATCCGACCATGGCTCGGCAATACGCAGAACGGGCATATGTCGTTGGTAAGAAATATTTCGATGTTGAATCTGTTGCTGATAAACTTGCCCAATTATATATAAAAGTTCTATCATGAAAGGTATATCTCGATATTTAGTAGGGATTATATTGCCGATTCTTCCTGAAACACGATGTTTTGGATTTAAACGATGGCTGTTGCGAGTCCGTGGTGCAAAAATCGGGAAGAATGTACGTATCTGTTCCTCTGCTAGATTTTTAGGTACAGGTGAATTGGAAATCGGAGATAATACTTGGATAGGACATGAATGTCTTATCAGTTCATCCTCCAAGATAATAATTGGAGCAAACTGCGATTTGGCTCCAAGGGTATATATTGGAACTGGGACACATGAAATAACCGTTAATTGTGATCGTGTTGCTGATATTGAGATTAGTAGGGATATAAAAATAGGAGATGGTTGTTGGCTTTGTGTTAATACGACAATTTTACCGGGTGTGGAGATTGGCAATAAATGTATTATAGCGGCAGGTGCTGTCGTTACTAAACCTTTTCAGGCAGATCTTTTACTTATAGCAGGTGTCCCTGCTGTCGTTAGAAAGATTTTAAAATAGTCGTTTTATGCAGTCGCGTACACAAAGAAGAAACTTTATCGAAAAGAGCGGTGTTATAATAGGATGTATACTTATTGCTAATAATATAGCATTTATACCTAGTATTGGCGCCATATATTATCTCATCATGCTATTCGCATTATTCATAATGCTGAATAAATCATCTCAGATTCGAATGTCTGGAATTATGATCTGGTTGTATGTCGCATGTATAATGAGTATCATTTTTAATGATATTCCTGCCTTTTTCCATCCTTATATGCGATTTGTTTCCTTTTTTATAATGACAGCCTTGTTGTCTCCATTTATTGTGTCTGTAACCTTTACATGCTTCCGTATACAGACCTTTTCAACGATAATGGGGTTATTGCAGTACGTTATAATAGGGTCTATTTTATTTCGGATTGTTGGATTAGGGTATGAAAAGGGATATTTTCAAGGAATGACGAGTCATTCTATGATTTTAGGCCCATTTGCTGCGTTGGCTGCGCTCTTTTGTGTTTATCAATTATTGGCCAATAGTAAGGGTTGGAAGCGAAAACTATTTTATTTCTCTCTCTTGGCTTGTGCTTTGTTTTGTGTCTTGCAGGCTGCTTCTCGTACAGCGTTCATTGGATGTATAGTTTCCATATTGATATTTCTATTAATATATTATCGTCATAATCTTCCCAGATATATAAAGATAATAGCTTCTATAGGGTTAATCTTAGCATTGACATTCCCTTTCTGGAGCCAATATTTGGATAAATTGCTTGAAAAAAATCAAGGAAGTTCGAGTGAATTATCAATGGACTCAAGAGCGGAACATTGGCAAGAGCGAATTAGAGAATTTAAGCGAAGTCCTATTATTGGAATAGGTTTTGCTGCCATCGACTCTAATAGTCAAGAAGGAAGCACGTTTAGTGATGATGGAAAAGTGGAGACTGGCAGTTCTTGGCTTTGTTCGTTGTCTATGACAGGTATTCTGGGTTTTATTGGAATTGTATTTATCTTTATTAGTAGCTTTCTGAAAGTCTGGAAGCTACGACATGTTACTCCTTTATTAAGCAGTTTTCTCTTTGCCGTTTTGTTCTTCTGGATTTTACATATGGTTGCAGAAGGGTATATCTATGCGGGGGGAAATGTTCTATTTTTCTGCGTATGGCTTTTGATGGGAGTGATATATGGTATTTCTATCAATAAACAGTTGGCATATGAACTCCAGTACAAGTTATATCGGCAAGGAGCATTCTATTTGGATTAAAGGGATTCTTACTATCCTAATAGTCTTAGGGCATAATATGATATTTACAATTCCATTGCGAGAGCATGGGGCGATGAGTTTTTTATATTTATTTCATATTCAAGTCTTTTTTATACTTCCGTTTCTGTATGGCATAGATAAACAGCCCTATACGAAAAGCCGATTTAAAAATACTATTATAAGGTTTTTTTGGCCATATCTGTTATTAGTAACACTATTTGCATTTAGTTATAATATTGCTACCTCATATTCTCAGTTCTCAATTCAAGCATTGCTTCGACTTTATGTTTTTTGTGATAGCACGACAATCCGCCAAATGTGTGGAGTTCAGATTTTCTGGTTCTTACCATCTATGATGTGCCTTGTTTTATTAAAAGAACTTTATTATAGAAATAATCTCTTGGTTAGATGTTTATTATTATTCCTATCTTTAACTTTTATTGGGCTTACAATATATTCACGAACTTCATATGTCGCGTATAGCTCTTGGAGCAATATATTGCAATGTATTCCATTGGGTGGCGGTTATGCGGTAAGTTTACTCGTATTAGGAGTTGTATCTCGATGTATAGTGGCTCAAATTGTCCGTCATAAATGGTATCTGGAGACAGCGTTGATTTGTACAATTTGTTTTGCGGTCTGCTCTGGGCTATATTGGTCTTTTGTTGCCAAATTCATGAGTTCGAATCCTGTCAATATGTTGTATGTGATATTGCAACAAATAATGCCTGTGATTTTCCTTTTGATTTTGATTGCTTATTTTAATCTGTTTAAGTTTAAGAGATCTGGCTATATTGAGCGCATTGGTACATATTCTCTGCTGATTTATTTAATATCGCCTTTTATAGGCTATATCACAACCTTTATTGCTACTAGGTTGCATATCATGTATTGGTGGGTAGGTTTGTTAATTTGGCCCGTAATAGTGTTTGTATCATATCAAATAGCCAGAGGTTTTAGTAACTCTGACTTTGTAAATATTTTAATTCCCCATAATGAAGTGATTTAAACTTATTTCATTCTCTTAAAATTGCATCAAAATGTTAAAGCAC
>ERZ779798.53-NODE-53-length-41465-cov-15.7454_pt1 | contig 41465 bp, 34 predicted proteins | sample MGYA00433090_ERZ779798 | MGnify/ENA primary metagenome ERZ779798 (study PRJEB29588, sample SAMEA2151468) | human gut metagenome | biome: human gut; feature: human-associated habitat; material: faeces | place: Denmark | collected 2008/2010 ...
CCAGGAGGTGGTGGCATTCCTGCCCACCTTATCGACGCAGAACAGCATCTGGAGGGTGTGGTAACGGCTGGAGAAATTAGGCTTGGCAAGCGGGTGCGACTCCCAGCGCAGCCCGTCCGGATGGTTCTCGGTCGTCTCGACATAGTCGATGCTCACAACATCGTCGGCCGTGTATTCGATCGGCTCCTTGTCGTCGGGTGTTTTGGTGACCTTGAACGAGTAGTTCTCCTTCTTGAATACCGAGTTCTCGGCATGCCAGCCCCGGTGGACGTAGCAATCGACCTGCTCGCCCGACTTGAGGGTGACGATCACATGATCCGACTCCGCCTCTTCGGGATCCTTGGCTTCAGCCCGGGAAATCGTGCCGACGGCGGCCAGCGCCGCCAGCGCACAGATAAAAAAGTGTTTCATACGATTTGGGGATTAGGGATAAAACGTTCAATCGTTTTCGGGATCGTACGCCTCGAGCATCAGGATGGTCTTGCTGCGGTCGGTTTTCGACTGCAGTATCCGTTCCGCGAGGTCGGGATCGTCGGCAATGTATGCGGCCACCGCCTCGCGGAACCGCTCCTTGCCCCGGCGGCTGGCCGAACCCACGACCTCGAAGTTCTCCTTACCGGCCTTGCGCAGGTAGTAGGCCGTGCGCGAGCGGCTGAGGTAGCGGTACTTGACCAGCACCTCGATGCCTCCGTTCGAATCGATGCCGTAGCCCTTGTGCGAGTAGACGCCGACACAGATGTGCGGAGTCTCGACGTAGACCCACAACCAGCCGGCATCGGGTGCCGGGATGAACTTGCGGGGGTGCTCGGGCGCCGTGGCGTGCCAGCAGACGATCGAGTCGATCTCCTCGTAGCGGTAAATCTCCTTGCTTTTGTCCTTGTAGAAGGCCCGGCGCAGCAGTTTGACATCCCGCTCGTGTTTGGGGAGTTCGATGCGGTCCTTTTCGCCGCATTCGATGACCCGACCGTCCTTGAGGTAGATGCGGCCCTGAACCGTCGAGGCGGCCTGGACGACCAATACGGTTGCCATGCACAGCAGCGACAGCAGCATGGTGCGAATGATCCGCGGATTCATGGTGTTGGGGATTTGGGGTTTTGACGGATGTAAAGTTAAGTATTTTATCTCAAAAACAAAAGAAGGCAGCCGGAGCGGCAGGAACGGTCGTCCGGGACCCACCGTGTTGCGGGTCCCGGACGATGGCGCCGGTTGTTACTTCTGCAGCAGTGCGGCGAACTCCTTGAGCCGGTCGAGGCTGTCGAAGAAGTCGAGATCGAATTTGGCCTCCCTGCCGCCGCCGAGCGTCACGGTCAGGATGCCGTCCTCCTCGTCGTACGAGATGTTCGAAATCTCGGAGATGGAGAACGCCTCCGTCTCGACCTGGCCCTTGCGGATCACGGGATAGGTTACCCGGTCGTTGTCCACGGTGATGACGCCGCCCTTGGCCGAGAGGGCACGGGCCTGGCGGATCTTGCGGTAGGCCGTATAGAGCATGTAGAGCCCGGCGATGATCAGAAGGATCGTCGTCGGCACGGGGCCGAGCACCGGCTTGGCGCCGATGCGGATGCCGAAGGGGTGGACGAGGGGGAAGACGATCAGGGCGGCGCCCAGGATCAGATAGGTCAGGTTCTCCTTGACGGCCGAAGTCGATGCGTAATTGAATGTTTTCATGGTCTGAAGTTTTTTGAATAAAAAAAGTTTATCCTTTGATGAGGTACCAGATTACGGCGGCGACCAGCATAAGAGCCATCACAAGAGTCATCGTCTGGCGGTATTTCTCCACGGCCGGCGACTCCTCCTCCGCATCGGGGATCTCCACCATCGGGCCGCGGAAACGCAGTCCGCCGCCAGCCTCTCCGAGCATGGCGTTCGACAGGGGCTCGATCTCGTAGCCGTCGGGCTCCTTCGAGATTCCGAGGGCCGCATAGTGGCAGTCGAGCCGTGCCGCATGCTTGGGCGAGAATACCGTCCGCGTGAAGAGCACCAGGCCGTCGAACCGGTCGCTGACCTGGGCGACGACGTCGTCGTCCGCATCCATACCGCAATGGTTCCCGTGTTCGTCCAGCACATAGTAATCGGCTCCTTCCGACTGTACGGAGTCGTAGCGTATGTGTCCGATTTCGAGCGAATCGATCTCGGCATGGATGGCCTGCAGGGTCTCTTCGTCGATCGTTGTGCCGTTAAGCGGACAGGCATAGAGACAGTAGCGGGAGTCCTCGTGCGAGACGCCGCGAACCGGGTAGAGATGGACCACCCGGGCGTTCTTCCAACGCAGGAAGCGCTTCGAGAGCTTCCCGATGGCCTTCGCATCGAACGAAGGGGGAATCTCTCCCCCTTCGAGCGCTGCGGTCAGTTGTTTGAGGTCCAGCATGGTCTATGCCTCGTTTTCCTGTTTCGAATAGGCCGAGAACTCGCAGCCGAACCGCTCGACCATCATGTTGTCCATCTCGTCGGCTTTTTCGGCCAGCTGCACGAGGTTCTGCTGGATCCGCTCCTCGGATGCCTCCGAGATGTCGGCCAGGTGGATGCGGTAGCACAGGTAGATCTGGCGCCCCTCGATTCCCATTTTGTAGGGATAGAAATCCGTGTCGAGCATGTAGTCCAACACCTTCTCCACATCCTTCTTGGGCAGGAGGTTGATCGGCGAGACGGCGAACAGGTAGGTGCGGTCGTAGACGAACAGGCGGATCTCGGAGCTGCCCTTGTGGAACAGCCACGCTTCGTTGCCGTCGCGGGCCAGTACGGGGTTGATGCCCATCTTCTCGATGGCCGCCTCGCAGAACTCGCTCAGGGGTGAGAGCTGACGCTCCTCGAAGACCCCTTCGGGCAGTTTCTCGCCGCACGAGGGGCAGAACTCCTCCTCGTCCGAAATCAGTTCGTCGCAGCTCTCGCACTGCACCTGGAAGCAGTCGCGGTCCAGCTCGCCGAGCGAGTCGAAGAGCTTGTGGAGCGTCTCGACGCGGATGCCGAAGCCCATGTTGTCGGCGTCGGAGTTGGTGAACTTGCTCACGGTGATGCCGACCACTTCGTTACGGTCGTTGATGATCGGGCCGCCGGAGTTGCCGGGGTTCACCGCCGCGTCGGTCTGGATGTAGTACTGCCCGTTCATCAGCTGCTTGGGCGACGAGACGGTGCCCTCGGTGACGGTGAAGGGCATGCCGTAGGGATAACCCGCCACGCGGATCTTGTTGCTGATCGCGAGCGAATCGGCGGCCGCGAGGTTCAGCTCGGGGAGTGCCGAGAAGTCGTGATCGACGGCCAGCAGGGCGATGTCCAACGTCGGATTCACGAGCACGACCCGGGCCAGATAGGGATTGCGGTCGTTGTCGTGGACGGCCACCGTGTGGAAGCCCTCGACCACGTGGTAGTTCGTGACGAAGAGGTCCCGGTCCTTCAGGTAGAAACAGCTTCCGGAGCCTCCGGCGTGCGTTACCTTGAATACTACGCTATAGATATTCTGTTCCATGGTGCATCGTTTTTAGTTGTTGTTGAAGAATCCGCTCATCATTTTCTGCTGCAGCTCGCCGGCCAGACGCATGTACTCGGCCATGTCGCCGCGCGCCATCGCCTCGGTCATCTTCTGCTGCAGTTCCTGAATCTCGCCTCCGCCCATCGCTGCGGCCATCTTCTGCTGCATGGCCTGCGCCTGTGCCTGGGCCTGTTCCATCATCTGCTGCGCCATCGGGTTGCCCTCCATCACCCCGGAGAAGAACCCTTCGTCGTCGTCCTCGTCGATCTCGCCCTCCATGACCTTGTCCAGCGCGTTCCAGAGCGTCTCGGCGGCCTTCTCCATCGGCTGGTCGGCGGCCTCACGCAGCGCCTTGACGAAGATCGCGTTCAGGTCGTCCTGCATGTCGTTGTAGAAGTAGGCCTCGTAGAACTTGTAGCAGATGCGCACGGCGGCGCGCTCGAAGTCCTTGTTCTGCATGGCGGCCGTCGCCTCCTCGTAGACATCCTTCATGTTCTCCTGCACGTTCTGCAGCGACGAGGGGCCCTTGATCGAGACGAGCGTATCGACGAAGTAGAGATCTTCGGCGAGCTTCTCCTTCGGCATCGCGAGCAGCTTCTCGAGGAAGGCCATGCCCTTCATGACAAGTTCGGCTACGGGCAACTCCTCGTCCATGTCATCGACGGCCTTGTCCAGGTCGTTTGCCAGCTGTCCCTGCGGCTGTGCGAAGTAGGAGATCTGGTAGAACGTCGTGTCGATCACGTTCCACGAATAGCCGTAGCGGCGCTGGTCGTTGTACTCCCTGACGGCATCGAGCGTCGCCCGGACGAGCGACTGGACGGCCTCGTAGATGCGGTCCACGGTCTCCGCGGGGTAGGGCGTCACGCGGGGTTCGTAGCAGCGCGTGGCCCCGAACTTCGTGCAGAACTCGTCGTCGTAGCGGTCGCCCACGCGGCAGATGTTCTGCAGGATGGTGACGATCTTGTGGGGATGGGTCTCCGCAAGCGGGCAGTGGTATTCCATCTTCAGGCGGTCACCCTCCTTCGTAAAGCGCGGCAGCAGCAGGCGGTTGATGTTCATGTCGGCCACCTGGCGCAGCATGGCCACGCGCCCCTTGGCCGGGAGGTTCAGGAAGTCGGCGTCGATATGCATCATTCGGTCGTCGAGGCGCACATTGACAACGATCGAGCCGTGGGGGAGGTGGAACTCCGTCCCCTCGGCATTGCCGTACTTGGTGCGGAATTCGGGATTCAGATGGTCGAGCAGCGTGTGGAACGCCTCGACGTATTGCTCCTCTCCGTACAGATCGATGCTCTTGTCGTAGAGGTCGCGCTGCATGGCACTCTGCGTGGAGTCCACAACCGGCGCAATAAAGGGAAGTGTACGTTTCATAGGTCGTTATCGGGTTTAACGGTTATTCTTCTTCGGGCGTGATCGTGCCGTCGGCATTTACCAGAATCTTGGCTTCGTAGTAGAGGTGCGTCACCTGGCCGCCGGAGGTCTCGGTCTCCTTGCCGTCCTCGGTGAAGCAGATCTTGAATTCGGCCTCCTGGGCGCCGATATCGCGGCCCCGGTTCATCAGACCGCTGCTTCGCGGAAGCACTTCGCTGATCTCGTAGACGCTGACCGACTGGAAGGTGTGTTCCTCGGGCAGGAGCTGCTTGGCCTCTTCGATCTGGCGTCCGATGGCTGCCGGGTCGATCGCCGAGAGGCTGATGCCCTTGATTTTCGCGTAGTCGATCTCATTGACGCTCGTCGAGTAGTCGTTCATCTGTCCCACGCGGCCGTCCAGGTAGTATGCCTGACGGAAAGCGAAGTTGTCCGCATTGACCATGTCGAGCGAGATGCTGCTCAGTTCGTTCGAGAGCTCCTCTCCCTCCTGGAAGCGCATGTCGAAGATCTTGAACTTCGTCGTGTCGATCTTCTCCTTGAGGATTTCCACGGCCTTGGCGTAGGATTCCGCCTGGTCGGCCGGATACTTGGCTCCTCCGAGCATCGAACTGACGTTGTTGCACGAGACGAACAGGGCGGCCATGCCGGCGACGGCGGCGAAACAAGCAAATCTTTTCATAGAAATAAGGTGTTTGAGGATTAGTTGTGTGTTTTGTGTCGGTTATCGTTTTGTTTCATTCCATTTCGGATTCGAGGGTGCGGCAGAAGTCGATCTCGCGCCAGAACTGCTCCAGCAGCCGTTCGTCGCCAAGCGACTTGCGGCCCGGGCGGAGGAATCCGTCCGGAGTCTCGGAGGCGAAATAGAGGGTGTCTCCCCGGAATGAAATCATCAGGTCGCGGTTGAACGACCGCCTCAGTTCGGTCATGCGGCGCATCATCGCGGGTGTCAGCACCATGCGGGCCTCGACCTCGTCGTCGGCATAGACCGCAAAGAGGCTCTCGAACTCGGGGTCCTCCAGGTGGACGAACTTCGCGCCGTTCTTCTGGCGGATGCGCTGGACGGTCTGTGCCAGATAGCCGACCCTGTTTTCCAGATGGTCGGGCAGCAGCAGGACATACCCCCGGAACTCGCGCCGCGTGCGGCAGTATCCGAACATGCCGCGGAAGGTGTGCATCGTGCTTTCGACCCGCGCGCCGAGGATCGGCCGGACGATCGAGCGGTAGAGCACCGTGAGCGGATTGGCCGCAAGGTCCCTGCCGTGCAGCGGGGTGATGCCCACGTCGCAGACCTGCATCGTCCGCTCGCCGACGGGAATCTCCAGCCGTCCGTACGAGGTCGCCTCCATCCCGGCCAGCGACGTGGATTCGCTGAAGAGCCGGCTGGTGGCCAGCGCCTCACGATGGACCGTTCCCGCAGGATTGAACCGGGCCTCGGGAAAGAGCTCGCCGACGATGCGGCCCATGAGCGCGGTCTCCCGCTCGCCGAGCGACTGGAGTCCCCGCATGAAGGCGAAGTGCAGCACGCAGAAAACGACGAATCCGTAAAGGATGTACTGGCTGGTCTGTACGTTTGTCGCGTAGTCGGCCGAGGCGAGCAGGTAGCCGCCGAAGAGACAGAATGCAAACCACAACAGCGTCGTCGAGTAGACGATCACGAGCAGCATCCTCACCACCCTTCGCAGGCGGGCGATGCGCGTCAGCTGCCGGCGCATCCGGCCTGAAAGTTCCTTGAAATCGGGAGTCGGGGCGCTCATGACCGGAAGAGTTCGGCAACCGAAGCCGCCTGTTTTTCAGGGTCGGGGATCTCGATCAGCGCCTCCTGCGTATGGCGGCCCCACGAGGCGATGATCGACGAGGGGAACATCTCGATGGCGTTGTTGTAGTCCGTCACGGCCGCATTGTACGTGCGGCGTATGGCCTGCAGCTCGTTCTCCATCTCCTCGATCTGCCCCTGCAGGTGGAGGAACTGCGCGTTGGCCTTCAGTTCGGGGTAATTCTCGACGGCGACATGGAGCCGGCCGAGCAGCGACGAGAGCTCGCCGCCTTCGCGGATCTGCTCGCTCTCCGCGGCCGAAGCCGCGCGCGAACGCAGGTCGGTGATGCGCGTCAGGAGTTCGTTCTCGTGGCCCATGTAGGCCTTGACCGAGGCCACCAGATTCGGGATCAGGTCGTTGCGCTGCTTCAAGACCACGCAGATACCGCTCCGGCACTGCCGGACACGGTTGCGTCGGGCGATCAGGCTGTTGTGCGTGACGATGCCCCATATGACCAGCAGCACGGCGACTGCAGCCACGATGACAATAAGGATTGTTCCGGTAGACATAATGTATATCTGTTATCGGGTTCGGTATTTTCCGGGTTGTTTCGAAATTTTCGTGTCTCCGCCGCATCCATCCTGCTCCTCCGGTATTCGGGCTTTCGGCCCGGGCCCTGATATACACAAAGCGTGGGTCTGCGGCCATATTGGGTTTTGGAGGTCCTGAGATTACCTTTAGCACGAATATGGTGATAGCAGCCCACGCGAACGTGAGAGCCGCCATGCCATCTCTCGTGCCAAGTTTGAAAATTTCTCAGGTTCCCAAAACTACAAGATCAGCATAACGCTTCGTATGTATCCGATCGGGTATGTCGCCCAATCTCTCTACAAATATAGTTTTTTTTCTTCATCCGCAAGGCGTCATGTGCAAAAAAGAACGATTTATTCCGCCGTAAAGACGACAATGGCGCAGCGGCCCCTTGTCCCCGTGTGATCCGCTCCTGCAATCCGGGACGATGCCGGATCCGAAAAATGTCGTATCTTTGGGAGGTTGTTGTATATTGGTATGAGGCGGTTGCGTGCAAGTCTGGAGCAGGCCTCCCTCCGAACGGAGTGGGACGGCTGGGTGAAACGGGTTCTGACGGCTGCGGGGCAGGTCGATTTTTCGCGGCCCGGGAGCTGGAACCCGCTGGTGTCGTTGTCGGGAAACATCCCGGCCATGCGCTGGCTGGTGCGGCAGATCCGCCTCTGCAACCCCGTGCCGCCCGAACAGCCGCACGGGGAGGCCGCATTCTTCATGCTGGCGGCTTTCTGTCCGGACAATCGGGTCCTCGGCTTCCTCATCGACACCTGGCGCCACTACTGCCGGACGGGGAACGGCCGCGGCCTGCTGTCCTGTGCGCGGGCCCAGTCGCTGGCCAACCGGCAGGAGGAATATCCCCATCTGAATGTCTTCTACAACCTGATGATGGGGGATGTGCTTCGCCAATACCGGCTTTATGCCGCGCCGGCCGACCGTGGCTCCGCAACCTCTTCGCTGACCGAGCGCGATTTCCGCGCCCTTGCGAAATACCTTCCCGACTTCCACCCCTTCGGTCTCCGGGAGCGGGTGCAGGCGGCACAAAACCGGATGACGGGGACGCCGACCGGCGGGGAGCTGGCCCGTGCATGCTGCATGTCCGACTCCGCCTTCCGCCGGCAGTTCCGGCAGGAGTTCGGCATCCCCGTCTCCGAATGGCTCCGCCGGCAACGCATGGCCCGGATCGAGCGGATGCTCCGGTCGCCGGATATCCCGCTCTGTCAGGTGGCGGAAGAGAACGGCTTTCGGATGCCCTCCACGTTTGCGGATTACTGCCGCCGCAATTTCGGTGCGCCGCCCGGGCAGCTGCGGCGACGGCTTGCGGAGCCCGGAAACGGCCTCTGCTCCGAAATTTCCGGTCTCTGAACAGAATTCGGGATCCATCGGCCTTCCCTATCTTTGTCTGACCGATGAATCCCGAATCCATGCCCGATCCGAATGGTCGAAAAATATCACTCGCGGCCATGTCGCCGAAGAGGGTCCGCCTCTCTTCGCGGCGTGTCTTGGAGGTCCTGAGCCCCGCCGAACCCGAACGCCGCCGGGGGCCGCCGCACGCAGGGTGATCCGGTCACCCGAGCAGCTCGTAACAGTGACAATCGACAAACCGCCCGTTCTTGAAGCAGGCCTTGCGCCAGATGCCGCACGCCCGGAATCCGGCCCGCTCCAGAACCCGCATGGAGGCCCGATTGCCGGCATAAACCCGGGCATGGATGCGCACGGCATCCGTCTGCCGGAGATACTCCCCGACAGCCTCTTTCAGGGCCCGGGACATGATTCCGCGGTTCCAGTAGGGCTCGGCAAGCCAGTAGCCCACCTCGGCATTGTAGCGTTCCACGTCCGTCCCGCGGATGAACCCGATATTGCCCGCCGCTTCCTGCCGGATTTCGATGCAGTAGTTCCGCGAGCCCTCCTGCTCCGAGGCGGATCGGATGAACCGCAGCGCATCCTCTTCCGTATATGGATAGGGTAGGCCGTCGCGGCAGTTGTTCCAGATCTTCCTGTTATTCAAACACTTCACCAGCGCGGGGCCGTCCGACTTGCGCCAGGGTCTCAATACAAACGGCTCCATCTCAGAATCTTCCGCCCATAACCGGCCGTTGTCGTTCCATTCGCCGTAGAGGATTCCCCTGCGGGTATTTTCCAAAAACTTGTCGAGGCGTTTGCGGAAAAGTTCAGGTTGGTTCCTCTTGATCTGAATGGTATCGATCCGCACCCGCCTGTAGAGTTCCGGCAGGCGGCGGAAGTTCTCCCAAAGCACGGGATCGGCCTGCAATTCGCGCAGAATATCCGGATCAATGGTGAATCCGGCTGCGCTCATATCCGGCAATACGGCCCGTCCAGCGTCGGTCATCAGCCCCAGCCGCTCCATGCGGCGGCAGCGCTCCTTGTTTAGCTCAGACCAGTTGCTGCGGGGCTTTCGCGGGCAAAGTTTCTGGACCGTCACCTCGTCGGAGATCTTCTTGACCGTGCTGTCGATCCATCCGAAACACAAGGCCTCCTCCACGGCATCGACATACCGGAAGGTGCCGTCATCAACGGGTCTTCCCCGCCTGACCGCCACCCAGCACTCCGTCTCCCTGTCGTGGTTCTGCCGAAGCCATTCACGCAGCTCCGACCTCGATTTCACCTCCAGCAAATTATGCATGATCCTTGTTTTTCAGGTATATTCTGTCGTCTTGACAAAAATACGAAATATAAATAGATTTTCAGTTTTCGCGCGGTGGAACTCAAGCCTTTCATGCATACCCTAATGTATACCCAATGCGTACCCTGCGCCCGAAAAAAGGCGTTTTCTGAGGCTCAAAACCCGAAATCGTGATAGGGTAGAGAAAATAAAAAGAGCCGACAATCGATTGACTGTCAGCTATTTTCTGGTGAACCCGCTGGGATCGCAACTATAAGCTATAATTGGCTTATTTCCAGCGTTTTGTCGGTTTGGCTTTGTGGCTCAGTCATGATTTGGACACTTGTAGATGTCGCCGCCTGTCTGATATTTGTCCGCCAAATCTTACGTTTCAAAGGTAACGAATTTCTATGTAATAAAAAACTTTTCGGATGTGTTTTATAATGCTATTTTGTTTATTCCTGCGTGATTTTCCCAAATCTTAATTCTGCTTTCAGAATTTCGTATACATAGGCCGAACTCTCTATGTAGAGCCCCGTATTCGGATCGGAGAGTTTGGCAAAAGTCTCCGAATTGTGGAATACGGAAATCGCATCGGTCAAATTCAGGCCATTGTCTTCCATCAAATAGGCGATGATGTCTTTACTGATTCCTTCGATCAGATATTCGATTTTTTTATCGTTCATAGGGCTTGAGGTATTTAATGGCTCTATCTGAATGAAAGAAATATTGCGAGGAGACTTTATGGTAACGTATTTTTGAAACTAATTTCTCCAGATCAATGATTCCATCTTTGAAATACCTGAATTGAGTTGCCATTTCATCATCCGCTACAGGCCCAATTACGATGTCGAAATTGTGCGTAGGATGTTTTATGGTGCGATCTCGGTTCCCCATTACGAACAATGCCCACTCTTCATTCGGAATTGCAAATTCCTTGATCGATAGTTTCTCATCTGCGTATGCTCCTTCTTTGTCAAATTCAAATACACTGACAATCCCTTTTCCTCCATAGATCGTAGCCGTTCTTTCGGCCATTTTTATGGCTTGCTCTTCTATTTCGGTCAAGTAAAAACCTTGCCCGAAATCCTTATAGGGCCTGCATCGGGAAAAATCGATTTTCCGTATGTGTATGTTTGATCCGTGGTATAGTTTCATCGTAATTCTCCTCCGTTGTTATAGCATACCCGAGTCAGGTCCTCTACACTGTCATCTATCGAAAGAAGGTGTTCGGCATCGTAGTGCTGTTCCAGAAAACTGAGACCCTTGTGCAAATTCAGATAGTTGCTTGCTTCGCGGATTGTCAATTCATATTTTTTGGCGAATTCGCTGATGTTTGCAACAACATATTCAATCAGTTTCTTGTTGATTACTGTTGCTGTATTCAATTCGACTGTAGCCGTAAGATTCAGTGTATCCAAAACTTTTGTCAGGGTTGTGATTCTTGAACCCTGCCCGTTCTCTATCTTGGAGATCTGTGCTTTACCAACTCCGACCTTTTGACCCAGTTCCTTTTGTGTCAGGCCCAAGTTGATTCGTTCGTTACGAATCAGTTTCCCTATCTCTTCAATTTTTACACCCATCTCTTTTTTTGGCAAATATAGTAAAAGTTTCCTGTTAAGGAAACTTTTTTCTCGCCTTATTCCAATGAGAAGGTTCGTAAAGTTGTTATTTCATTTTTCCTTATCTTTTCGGAGTTGGATAGTTTTGTGGCGAAAGGCTTTGTTGATAGATGTTTATAAAATTTATAGCGGCACTAACGTGTCTATTTCTACTGAAGATCTGAAGGCTATCTTTCTGGAAAGCCTCATAAGATTGAATATTTGTTGATGTTTTGTTTGACCACAAATTGTGAGTGGGTTAAGATTTTACTATTTTTATATGTTGCTAAACTCTAATGGTTATGAGTCAAGAATAAACGATCATGCTATGGAATTTTCGCAATAGTTATCCCTTGGTTACTTATAGATTTACTCGTATGCTTTATTATTTTAATGTGTTTCAACAAAAAAACAGTTTAAGAAAGATATGGGGTCAATTGTAGAAAAAGAAAGAGAGAGAGAACTTTCAGAATATCTTGAGGAGTGGGTTGCAGCAAGATATCGGAAGTGGCGTGAAATATATCGTGGTATATTTAGTGATAGACATACAGGAATATATCGTCTGAAATCTGGAGAGCAATTGCTTCAATTGCTATTTGATATCATCGAAAATATCGGTGAACACTTCATGACAGAAGCAAGACGGCACATTATTCCCTCAAAGTTCTCGTCTATACCGCAGTTATTGCAATTTCTGGATAACTTCCAAGAGCATATTAAGAACAGATATGATCTTATCGAACGAAATATGGATGGAGAGAATACGGATATAATTGTATTTGATATCTTCAGAATTTGTAACGACATTAATGAAATGACCTCTAGATGTCTAAATGCTTATCTCACAGATAATATTATCCCCATACCATATCAACAGGCTCTAAATGCACTACGAAATAATAATGTGGATTTATTTTGTACTTTGATATCTGGTTTCATTAAGAATATTCCATATAACATACACAAAGAAAGATTAGACGAAGGGTATTTTCATACCATTATTCATGTCATCATTTCCGTCTTAGGTATGTCCCCTCTTTCGGAAGCAGAAACTGCAGATGGGCGTATAGATATGATGATTGAGTTTCCCAATAAGATTTTTATTTTAGAGTTTAAATATTCTGCAAATAATCAGAATAGAGCTCTTGAGGCAATCGGTCAAATAAAGGAAAAGGAATATGCGAAATCTTATTATATTAAAGGGAAAACAATATATGGTGTAGGAATATCTTTCTCTCAGGAAACGCGAAATATAAATGGATTTAAGCTTGAAATACTTTATAAACCAGAAATTTCAATATATAATTATAAAACACGGCAACATGAATAAGACAAAAGAAGAATCATGGCAAGAGTCTGAAGATAGACGTTTAGAGTATGAAGGCTATTGTAGAAAGATAATACAAGGGTTGGAAAGTCAAAGCGAGACGAGTGGAATTCGTGCCATCTGGGAATTGGTGCAGAATGCACGCGATGTGTCTGACAATGCCGACATTAAAATAGAGTTAACTCATAACAATCTTATCTTTTCACATCATGGAGCGCCATTTGATTATACCTCATTTAGAGCTCTTGTAAAACAAGATAGTTCAAAAGACAGAACTGATGCTGAGACTGTGGGCCAATATGGTACTGGCTTTATGACTACACACACTTTTAATAGGCTTGTGTATGTTTCAGCACCATATGCTGTGAAACAAGGTAAAGATGAAATAACTGGGTATGTACAGATAAAAGACTTTGAATTAGACCGAAGAAAAGTTGATTCAGACGAGGGGCCTGCCTCGATGGAGAAACAATTGGACGAGGTAAAAGAATTTTGGAAAAGGCCTCAACAAACAAAGATAATAGATGACATAACATCGTTCAGGTACGAATTGAATAAAGATCAGATTGAGAAGGTTTCTTCCTATTTAGACAACGTTGTTAGGTTACTCCCTTTTGTTTTGGTCCTGAATGCTAGTATTCATAAAGTAGAGGTTGAGAATAAGTATAGCAATGAACATTATACTATTAATAAGAGTAAATCGAGTACTACAAAAAATTTTGGTCTAGCAAATTGGACACTGAACGCGGATTTTATCCGTATATATAACCACAACACAGGAGAGGACAATACATTGGAATGTAGTAGCTTAAAATCAAACAAAGGTGATGTAGTGATTATACCACCATATCCGACTTCATGTGGGAATGAAAAGCATATTCCTAGTTTGTTTTTGTGGTTCCCTTTACTCGGTACTGAGGAGTTTGGGGTAAACTTTATTTTTCATTCCGAACGTTTCTATCCAGTTGAGAAGCGTAATAACATAATGCTTCCAGGGTTTTCTATGAATAGTCTGGAAAAAGGCAGAGAGAATGTACAGATTTTAGAAGAGATGATGAAGGCGATCTTTGAATATTATAGGGATGATGAACATTCAAAGAGCCTAAGTCTCGATATGTGTCGTGTGGAATTCCCAGAGGAGTGTGAGACCGACGAAACTGAACGTCTGTACAAAGAACTGCAAGACTTATGGAAAAATCAAGTTGTCAATTGGAAGGTTCTGCCTGTCGGTAATTTAAAGCATAGTATAAATGAAGAAAATGTTAAATTGTTGCATCCTGATTTTTATAGTAAACTCAATAATGATCAAAGAGTAAAATATGAACCAGTGATTGCAAGCTATGTTTCAATGGTAAAAGGAGCAGATGGCAATGGTATCCTTATTCCAGATAAGGATTTGATTGAATGGTCTGAGGTTGTAAACAGATGGGGTTGTAATAAAGATGAAGAGTTCTTTATCACTGTGGCAGATGTTTGTCAGGCCGTACAACAAAATTCCGACAAATTGTTCTCATTCTTGATGTTCTTGAAAGATAGTGGGAATAGTAAGATGATGGAGGATTATCCGCTGTTGCCTAATAGAAAAGGTCAACTAAGAAAGCGTGGTGAACTCTATTATGGAGCATTCATGGATGAAACAGTATATAACCTTGTATGTACTGTAATGGGTGAGGACGCTGATAAAATGTATGAGCCTAAATTTTTAGAGATATGCGAAGTAAATAACTATTCAACTAAAGATCTGCAAAAGGCTATTACGGTAACTATCACCTCTTGGAGAAATAAAATACTGAACAATCATGATAAGCTAAGTGATGAACAGTTGTATGCACTAATTCGCTTTTGTTCTGCGTCGGCATTAGATGATTTTAAGAATCAACGAGGAAAGATAATGAGGGTTCTGCCAACATTTTATGGGATAGCCTTTAGTCAAGAAGCTACTATAAAATATCGGGAAGAAGATGAAGAAGACTTCTATAGTCCAGCTTTTAATTTTCTGTTAGATTATACTTTGTCAGGAATATGCTGCAAAGATAAAATATGGGTCGACAAGCACAAAGATTGGTTGTTGCGTTTTTTGGAGGAGTATGCTCCCAAAGACAATGATGATAGGAAAAAGAAACTGGATACATATGGAGTTCTGCCAAATCAGAATTCTGTGTTATGTCTGTTGAGTTCTTTAAAGTCTAATTGTGGTGTTCCGGATGAGATGATGGATATATATAAAGATGTGTTTAATAGAGATTTGAAGGATGAGTTGGTTGATCCAGTATTTGGGGCTCTAATCGAATTTCCAAATGTAACGCCTAACGCTATTGCACAGGAAATAGAAGCAGCAATTGTGGCGGACATGAAACAAGATATACATCAATACGAGAAAGTCGTTCGCAGAATAATATTAAAGATTGGAGAATCAGCTGAGTGGCAAAGTTGGTTTGGGCAGATTGATGACAAAAAGGCTCTCTATACATTTAATATGAAAACAGGTGATGCTCAAAAGAGTTTATTTTCGTTGATGGATAATTTAAATGATAAAAACCTGCATAGGCTCGCTAAACTGAGCGAAACTTCCAATATTGAGAGCCTTATTGATCAACTTGAACGTATTCAAAAAAATGAAATCGCCAATAATGCTAGGTTTTATCATCTGCATACAATAGGTAAACGTATTGAAAACGTATTACGCGAGCATATTGGAAGTGATATTGTATCGATTGCTATCAACAAAGAGGACGATGATAAAGTTGGAGTGGATGATATTCAAGATGGGCAGGATATTGTAGTGAGTGTGAAGAAGAATGATGTGTTGCATAACATTTTTTTTGTGGAGGTTAAAAGTAAATGGGATTTTAATGAAGCTGCACACATGAGTATGAGGCAGATACATATGGCTTGTTTGCATCCTGACGAGTATGCGTTATGTTGTGTTGATTTGAGGCCATATAAAAATCAAGATTTGACTAAATTACCGGAATCATTAATTATAGAAGCAACTAAAGTGAAAATGGATATTGGTAATACACTCTTTCCTATGATGAAAGGTATTCTTGATGTTGAAAATCAATCAGATGAAACGCATATAAAGATTGGGGAATATAGGGGTAATATACCTGCTCGAGTTTTTGAAATTGGAGTTCCGTTTGATAAGTTAATAGAAAAGATAGAGGAAAAGGTAAACGAAATCCTAATGTAAAGAATTGGAGGCATGGCTGCGTCGACATCCGATTAAGAGTCGAGACCAAATCGAATCAGAGGCGCAAAGCTATCTTTTTGGAAGGGCTACTCGTAATAAGTAGTAGCGTTTTAGATTCTCTTTCCTGACGACAAATGGCATCCCATTTGTCGTCTTTTTGCTGTTTAGATGGATGAAATTGGGTTTATATAAATTCAACTGTCAGGTCTTTGAGTTGTATCCCAATTTCTTGATACAACTATTGCTAAAGAAATCTCGAGAATAAGTTTTGGCGATTATTTACGACAAGACCCTAGATAGGTTTGTCTAATTAATAATAGCATAAGTTTTAAACTTTGAGAAGGCATACAATATTTCCAGCTGTTATACGTTGGGTTAGCAAAATTATATTATAATTCTGCAAAAAGGATATACCCCTTTGAAATCAAGAGAGTTAGAAGAATTACTTCGTTTTCAGGTAATGAGTTGGCAACTGTCCTAATTGCCGTGGTCTGCATCGCTTTGCTTGTTTGGGAAACTCTTACGGTACAAAGGTATGAAAAATATTCAGACTGAAAGGATCATTCCAAAAATTATTTTAGTCAGAATATTGAGCATTCATCCTTATGCAGTCTTGGTTGGAAGCAATTAACGAACAAGGAAGCCACGGTAAAGGCAACTCCTACTCCTACCACGCCTGCCCATCCGTAATGTTGCCAAAACAGACCTGAAACGAACGTACCAGCAGAACCGCCCAGGAAGTAGATGGTCATATAAACGGTATTGACTCGGTTGATGGCGGATGCGTCGAGGGAGACCACGCTGGTCTGATTTGACAAATGGATGCATTGCATTCCTGCATCAATCAAAAGGATGGCGATTATCATCCACAAGTAGCTGTCATTTCCAAAAAATGCCAACAACCATGCAGCCAATACCACACATCCTCCGGCAATAGAAAAGAACCTTGCACCGTACTTTTGGATATAGCCGCTGATGAATACGACCGTGGATGCACCTGCCAGTCCGCACAAACCGAGTGCCCCGATAATGTCGTCACTTGCAAAGAAAGGTTCCTGTTTCATCCGGAAAGCAAGGCAACTCCACAGGGCGAAGAACGAGCCATAAGCCAATGCCGCCCTCAGCGACGCGATACGCAAGTACGGGTATTGGAAGAGCAGGCGCAACAAAGATTTCATCAGCCCTGCATAGCTTTCTTGAGAACGGGCAGACAGCACGGGCAGCATCTTGTGAATCATCAGAAAACATCCGAGCATAAACACGCAAGCCACGAAATAGACGGAACGCCATCCCCACACATCAGCAAGAAAGCCACTGAACACCCGCGAGCCGAGAATGCCTATGAGCAAGCAGGATTGTATAATGCCCACATTGCGCACCTTGTGTGCAGGTGCCGAATGGAAAGACACTAACGGGATGAAGAACTGTGGCATGACCGAAGATGCTCCGGCAAGCAAGGATGCGCCCCACACCCAATAGATGTTCGGGGCAAGGGCTATGGCAAGCAATGCGCACGATGAAACGATATAATTGGTCAATATCAGTTTCTTTCGTGAAACTAAGTCACCAAGCGGGATGACAAATACAAGCCCGGCCACATAGCCTATTTGGGTCAATGTCGCCACCATACTGGCGGAAAAGTCATTGACCGCGAAATCCTTTGCCATGCTGCCCAACAAAGGTTGGTTGTAGTAGCAGTTGGCAACGGAAAGCCCCGTAGCGACTGCCATCAGAGCCAACAGAGGGGTCGGAATGCCTTGGTTCTCCCTCAATTCATACTTCATCTGGTGCCTCCTTTCAATATGACACGACTTTCAACCCTATCAACGACGCGATGAGCGTGAACAGGAAGAAAAGCCGGATGGGAGTGGCAGGCTCCTTGAATACGAATATTCCAATCAAGACCGTGCCTACAGCCCCGATGCCCGTCCAAATGGCGTATGCCGTTCCTAAAGGCAAAGTCTGCACAGCTTTGGCAAGCAAAGCCATACTCAACACGGTAGATGCCAAGAAACCGCTCCCCCACAAATAAAATTCAAGTCCTGATGCCGCTTTCGTTTTACCCAAGCAGAATGTGAGGCTCACTTCAAACAATCCTGCCAACAATAAGATAATCCAATTCATACCTATGAAATATTAAATTCGGGTACAAAAGTAAACAAGTAATTCCTAACCGCTTTTTGCATTTGGTAAAAACAGATTTTTCATTTGACAAAAAATAGCTGTTTATTCTCGTTTCCGTGTCTATTTTATAATTTTGCATACCGAAAACGGCAATGGATTATGGATATAAAGGAAATCATCAACCAAAGATATGCCATGCCGGACGCATCTTTGGACAGGTTGCGGCAATGCCTGACGGAAGTTTCCTATCCCAAAGGCTTCCGTGTGTTGGAAAGCGGCAAGGTGGAGAAAAACATCTTTTTCATCAAGCAAGGCATTGTCCGTGCCTATACTTCGGTGGACGGGAAGGAAATCACTTTTTGGGTGGGCAAGGAAGGAGCGACCCTTGTTTCCATGAAAGGCTATGTAAATGACGAGCCGGGATATGAAACAATGGAGCTGATGGAAGATTCCGTCTTATATGTATTGAAAAGGAAAAAACTGAAAGAGTTATTTTCGGAAGACTTGCACATCGCCAATTGGGGGCGGCGTTATGCGGAGATGGAGTTGCTTGCCACTGAAGAACGGCTGATTTCCATGTTGTCCGCTATTGCTTCGGAACGATATAAGGAGCTATTGGAAAAAGAACCTGATTTGTTACAGCGATTGCCGTTGGGAAGCATCGCCACTTATTTGGGTATCACACAAGCGAGTTTGAGCAGGGTTAGAGCACAAATAAAGTGACGTTTCAACCAACCAACGGGAGGGTAGCAAGCGGTTTTGGGCAGACCAAAACACAAACTTGCTACCCTCCCGTTGGCTTTGTTTACAGAACAGCCTAACCAACTCCATTGGCAGCTTCTACTTCCTTCGAAAGGAAGACTTATGTCTTTTTGTTTTATATTATTTTTTTTTGTGCATTCAAAATAATCTGAAAAATCAAATCTCATCGAAGAATCTGATAAATCAATATAATTATTATTGGGTATTTTCGAAACATGAATACCGGCATTGTCCCGATACGCAATATTAGCAAGAGATAAAAGTTTTTTACGATTTCCTGTTTCTAATGCCATAGCCAAACCACAAAGCGTAGCTTCACCTTCTCCCCATAAAGCAAAATCAAATTGGGGAAAGTTAGTTAAGTACGCTTTAGCTGCATTTGCGGTTGCAATACCTCCTAATACAATAACGGAAGAAGGACTATATTCTTTGATTTTTTCAGCTATAATACTTGATGCCACCCATTGATATATATTTGCTTCAAATCCCCAAAATAAGATTTTTGAGAAATCATAGGACTGAATTATATTATCAATTAAATCTGAAACTTTTTTTGCATAAAAATTCATATGCTCGTCATAAAAGTTGTCCGAGACATTTCTATATTGAGGTGATATAGTCTGCAACCGTGCGCGCACTTTATTATATGCTAATTGATCCTTCTTATAGATTGCTAAATAATTAAACCACAGCAATAAATTTTGATCAAGCGCTGAGCTTTTGGTTACTCCAAACTCGAAATTATGACTTAATTCAGCAAAAATTAGATTCCAATATTGGACAGAAACCTCATAATGTTGATGCAAAAGGTAAGATTTTAAGACTGACATTGCTGGAGAAGGCCAACGGGGGTTTGCTGGTGGCATCCAATTTAATACTATTGTTTTCATATGAAAGAATATTATCTTATATACTGATGAATTTTGGAGATTTACGGATCTTGTACTAATATTTGCAATCTGAAAGTGGAAATAATCAGAGAATACTATTTCCTCTCGTTCTTAACCTTACATGATATTTATCCCTTCCTCAAAGAATAATTCATCCATGTACGTAATGAGAAGAATAACCATACAAAAATCTTTCTTCAATAACAATTATCTATAAAAATCTCATTAGTAAAGTTTTTCAAAGAAAGCGGATTTTGAACAAGCGCTACAATTGATGCTTAAATGATAAATTAGCATATTATTTTCACGTGGGCAAGATAATTTATCTTGCCCACGTGAACCTAGAAGCTAAAAATCTCAGCAACAAAATGAGGTTTGGCACTGAGTGTAGCATGTTTGAGATTGAGGCGGCCGGACTGTCTGCGTGATAGTCGGTACAGGTTCAGTAATAGTAGTGTTGGGCCTTGTACTTGTGTTAATGATAACTTTGCCGGCATCAGTTTCGGCAGCACCAGCTATAACAGATTGCTGCACCATAGAGTCAAGGACTTCTACGATGTCCTTCTTTAAAATGAGTTTTTTCATAATAAGTTGATTTTTATCCTCAACTAAAGGTGGTGAGGATATCCACCTAAATATCAGCGAGCCAGCTCCAGTGCCCGTTCGAGCACCTCGTCACGCCCGGCCTGCAACCCTTCGGCCGTCGGCAGCACCTCGACATCGAGGCGCACTCCTACGGTCTGGGTCGGGGTTCCGTCCGGATAGAGGACGCCGACACCGGAGAAACTGGTTATCTGACCGGGCAGCGGAATCCAGACAATGGAGCCGGTGGCACCCGAGGTCGGCGAACCGATGGTCAGCGTCTGCGGGCAACTCTGGAACGCCATGGCCTTGAACTCGGGGTTGCTCTGCGTCAGTTCGTCGACCAGTAAAATTACCCGTCCTTTGTAGGGTTCGGTACATCGTGCGGCAACCTCTCCGAAGTCCTCGAACAGCCACTGCTCCTGCCGGTAGAAGAGACCGGGCAGGGCCAGTGTCTGATAAAGCGCCTGCCTAACAACGACCGACTCGGTGCGCAGCGACTGGCCAATCAGCGCTATCAGCGCGCCGTCCACATTCAGCGGGTAGGTGCGCAGGTCGATGATGAGTGCCCGCGTGCGGGGCAGCGTCTGCCCGACCTCGGCGAGGTGCTCGCGTGAGAAGGTCCCGGCGTAGATGTACCCCACCGAATCGGCCAGCAGGCGGAAGGGCGGCTGTGCGAGCTGGGCCGGGTCGTAAATGGGGGAGACGCTGCCATAGGGCACCGTTGCCACGCGGAGCGTGTCGCAGGACCCGGCGCGACGGCGGACCACCTCGGCGGTATCGCGACGTGTGCAGAGCCCATAATAACGGAGGGCCTGTCGCAGGCTCGCCTCGTTCGACCGCGAGGCATATTCCCGCAGCAGCTCCAGCCGTTCGGAGATAGGCTCCCCGTCGATGGCCACCACTTCGTCGCCCCGTTTGAGGGCTCTGTCGTCGGAGTGGCCGACGAAGAGGCGCCCGTCGGCCTGGAGCGGCCACACGGGCAGCATCCGCTGTCCGAAAAGCATCTCGATTGGCGCGTAGGCATGGCCGTCGTTAAGCTCGCGAATCAGCCGGAAATAGAGCCGGGAGAAGCGGACGGGATCCGTCTCGACCCCCATGCGCGGAATGTAACTCGTGAGCACCTCCTCCCAAGGGTGCAGCGTCAGCGAACGGTTCGGAGCATAATATTCGATGACGTTCCACAACCGGAAGAGCGTCAGCAGGTTGAGTCCGCTATCCATCTGCTGGGTCGGATAGGACCTCTCGTTGCTCAACGACAGGTAGTGATAACCCGCTCCGTTTTCCATTGTTCCCATGCGGAGGTAGTAGTTCTCATCGCGCTCGGCATAACGCAGCTCCTGCAACAGCTTCGAAAGCTCCCCGCCCAGCAGCGTGGTGTCGGCCGTCCAACCGAGGTCGGTCGTCCCGACCAGGTCATACGAAGCCAGCGCCTGTTCGTACTCGACCCGGTTGGGGGTGTAATCTCCCAGCGAGCGTACCCAGTCGAGCAGGTGCCGGTTGCGGGTCTCCCGGTCGGCGTGCACGACCCGCGGCAGCAGGGCAAAGAGGGCGCTGTCGACATCGACGCGGCACAGCGTGTCGCAGAAGAACGGGTGGTGGTACTTGGCATAGCCCCAGACGCGGCAGAGCGTTTCGAGATTTCCGACGGCACGGGAATCCTTCAAATCCTCCGCCGTGAGGTTGAATCCGGAGGAGGCGGGAGCAGGAACGGGAGGTTGCTGGGCCTGCATGACAGGTGTAACGCACAACAGACAAAGCAGGATACAGAAAATACGAAACACTGGTCTCATTTTACTTATTGTTATGTGATACAAGCAGATATACAATTAATAAGATATTGTTAGAATATCGTTTTCTATTTTTAAGGAGTAATATATCAGACCATTTCTCATGATACAGCATGGTCATTATGCTTAATCCAATACCTGATATACCTTCCAATAAATTGTATACTTCATTTGTTACAATTGGGCCGAAGTTCTCCAGTTCTGATTGAAGGTTGCGCATATCCTTGTTCATTCCTTCATATGGTGTAATCTTTGGCTGCGCAACCTTCATCCATCTGCACTGATTCACGTCTTACCCCCTTCCGCAGGTTCTTATGAGGAAGTAGGCCATCGTGAACCTAGAAACTAAAAATCTCAGCAACAATATGAGGTTTGGCACTGAGTGTAGCATGTTTGAGTTTCAGGCGGCCGGACTGTATCCGTGATAGTCGTCACAGGTTTAATAATAGTAGGGTTGGGCCTTGTACTTGTGTTAATGATAAATTTGCCGGCATCAGTTTCGGCGGCACCAGCCATAACAGATTGCTGCACCATAGAGTCAAGGACTTCTACGATGTCCTTCTTTAAAATGAGTTTTTTCATAATAAGTTGATTTTTATCCTCAACTAAAGGTGGTGAGGATATCCACCTAAATATCAGCGAGCCAGTTCCAAGGCCTTCTCCAGAACCAGATCCCGTCCCGCCTGCAGACTCTCCACCGTATCATCCACTTCGACATCGAGGCGCACGCCCACGTTCTGGGTCGGAGTACCGTCCGGATAGAAGATGCCTATTCCCGAAAAATAGGTCATCAATCCTCCGGGCAACGGGAGACTGACGATATCCCCGTCGGCACCTGAGGTCGGCGAGCCGATGGTCAGCGTCTGCGGGCATCGCTGCAGCGCCATGGCTTGGAACTCGGGGTTGCTCTGCGTCAGCTCGTTTACCAGTAAGATCACTCGTCCTTTGTAGGGCTCGGTGCATTGTGCGGCACCCTCCTCGAAGCCATTGTCCAACCACTGCTCCTGCCGGAAGAAGAGACCGGGCAGGGCCAGTGTCTGATGCAACGTCTGCCAGGCAACGACCGGTTCGGTGCACAACGATTGGGCGGCCAGCGCTATCAGCGCGCCGTCCACATTCAGCGGGTAGGTGCGCAGGTCGATGATGAGTGCCCGCGTGCGGGGCAGCGTCTGTCCGACCTCGGCGAGGTACTCGCGGGAGAATGTCCCGGCGTAGATGTAACCCACCGAATCGGCCAGCAGGCGGAAGGGCGACTGCGCGAGCTGGGCCGGGTCGTAAAGGGGAGAGACGCTGCCATAGGGCATCGTTGCCACGCGGAGCGTGTCGCAGGCCCCGGCGCGACGGCGGACCACCTCGGCGGTATCGCGACGTGTGCGTAGCCCATAAAAACGGAGGGCCTTGCGCAGACTCGCCTCGTTCGACCGCGAGGCATACTCCCGCAGCAACTCCAGCCGTTCGGAGATAGGCTCCCCGTCGATGGCCAGCACCTCGTCGCCCCGTTCGAGGGCACTGTCGCCGGAGTAGCCGACGAAGAGGCGCCCGTCGGCCTGGAGCGGCCACACGGGCAGCATCCGCTGTCCGAAGAGCATCTCAATCGGCGCGTAGGCATGGCCGTCGTTGAGTTCGCGGATTAACCGCATGTAGAGGCGGGCAAAACGTCTCCCGTCCGTTTCAACACCCATGAGAGGAATATAGGTGGAGAGCACTTCATTCCAAGGGTGCAGTGTTACCGCCCTGTACGGAGCATAATATTCGATGACGTTCCACAGCCGGAAGAGCAGCAGCAGGTTGAGCCCGCTATCCATCTGCGGAGTCGGATAGAAAGACTCGCCACGCAACGACAAATATTGATAGTCCGGGCCTTGGTCTGGCTGCCCCAAGCGGAGATAGTAGTTCTCATCGCGCTCGGCATAACGCAGGTCCTGCAGCAGCTTCGAGAGCTCCCCGCCCAGCAACACGGTGTCGGCCGTCCAACCGAGGTCGGCTGTCTCGACCAGGTCATACGGTGCCAGCGCCTGTTCGCACTCGATCCGGTTGGGGGTGTAATCTCCCAGCGAGCGTACCCAGTCGAGCAGGTGCCGGTTGCGGGTCTCCCGGTCGGCGTGCACGACCCGCGGCAGCAGGGCAAAGAGGGCGCTGTCGACATCGACGCGGCACAGCGTGTCGCAGAAGAACGGGTGGTGGTACTTGGCATAGCCCCAGACGCGGCAGAGCGTTTCGAGATTTCCGACGGCACGAGAATCCTTCAGATCCTCCGCCGTGAGGTTGAATCCGGAGGAGGCGGGGGCAGGGACGGGTGTTTGCTGGGCCTGCATGACAGGTGTAACACACAATAGACAAAGCAGGATACAGAAAATACGAAACGCTGGTCTCATTTTACTTATTGTTAAGTGATACAATCAGATACACGATTGGTAAAAAACAATATTTCAAAAACGATCACAATATTGAAGTGCTCTTTTCAGAAATAAACATAAGTGACCCGCCAAGAATCCTCTTCGGAGAATGCCGTTAAATTGGATATTCCATCGACCGAAGACTCTCATGCAACTAATTCTCTAATCCAATTCCTCCGGTTCAGGAAACTCATTTGTTCCAACTATTGCAAATATATACAAAATATTTTAGATATAACTGTTTTGTTTAAAAATATCTGCATTGCGGTAAATTTTTTGTGTTAGATGAAGAAGACGGCTTTGTTGCATGCATAATAAGATAAATGTTATATATTTGTATTGGAATGTTTTCCGACATCCATAATGCCTACCCAATCAGATACTGCGAAATGGCGGAAAGAGTAAGACGAACGAATGCTGAAATAGATCATGCGGTAATGACCGAACTCGAAAAACTGGTCACCCGGAAGGGCTTCGGCAACGTACTTGTCACGGAATTGATGGCTAATGCCCGTTTGGAGCCTCCGGTCTTTTATCGGCGCTACGGATCGATCGACAATCTTTATGACAAGTTGGCCCAACAGTATGACTTCTGGATCAACAATACGATCGACATGTCGGAGTTGAGCGTTCTTGGGGCTAAATTGTTCTTTGCAAAGACACTGAAGACGCTGTACAAGGAATTCTGCAACAATGTGGTCATGCAGAAACTGTTGCTTTGGGAGATGTCGGTTGACAATGAGACAACCCGGAGAACGGCCCGGATTCGGGATCTGATGAACATGAATCTGGTCGAATATTACGACCTGCTGTTCAAACCCGCTCATATCAATATTCGGAGCATTATCGCCCTCTTGATCTCGGGAATCTATTACCTGATCCTGCATAAGGAACGGGCGCCTTTTTGTAAGATCGATTTTGATACGCCCGAAGGAGAAGCGGCCTTTTCGGAGGCGGTGGATGCTTTGGTTGACATGTTGTTTGGTCGGATTGATGTCCACGACGAAAAGCGGGCATGTTACGAACGCATGCTCAAAGACGGAATCAGCAAGAAAAAGGCCTGTCAATTCCTGGGGGTGGATATCCATGAATTCGATAGCTGAAACAGTCTGTTTTAGGATATGCTAGATCAGCGTACTTACATTTTCTTTTACATCTCTTGTGTATTGTAACTTTCGGCAATATATTGGGCGAGTATTGAATATTCAAGTTATGCGGTAAATCACCCCACATACAAGCCACACAGAACGAGTCCTTATTTGTTCTATAGTTGCTTCTCCAACAGAACTATCCGGAGTGGAATCTCTCTCTGTTTACTATGACTTACCCCTTGGAATATACTTATTCTTTCTCCGTAAGTTGATATTATTATCGTGGAGCGAAACCGGAAATAGTGATAAATTTTTTTATCCCGTGATCCAAGATCGACTAGATATGTGATAAGCATTAGGTTGAGACTTAAAACCCCAATACAAATTCTGCGTACGGAACTATTCTACTTTACATGATCTATCGCATTTACATGTAAATGAAATAGGTTCCCTCATTTTGTTATTGCTTGTTGATGAAATAGACCAGAATCATGTATGCGGGGATGTAGTCTTTTAAAGCCGTTTTCAGCGATTCGAGAGCCTTTGTAATTTCCCAGGTTACCCGTCGCATCGGAATCTGGTATTTATCCGAGATCTCCTTATGTGTCATGAGGCCGAAACGGCTGTCAGAAAAAATTGCCCGACGGAGTTCGGGCATCCTGGCAAGTTCGCGGCGGATGATTTTTTCTACGTCACTTGAAAAAAGGCTGTTTTCGATTTCCGAACATTCCAACGACCGAAGACTGATTTGTAACTGCCACTCCTTGTGATCCTGGATGTGATTGTGGATTTTGGAGTGGATGCTGTTCATTCGAATATACTCATAGCAGGCGTTTTTGATGATCTGCACGATGTACATTCGGTAATCGCCTTTTCGAGGATCCAGCTTGTCTTTGTTTTCCCACAGTCTGAGGAAACAATCCGATACAATATCTTCGGCGGCCGCTTCATTTCTTACATAGGAATATGCCAGCAACTTATAGGCTTCGATGTTGGCAAAAAAGTGCTTGCCAAGTTCATCGAATGTAAAATCGATCGCAGTGGATGTTGCTGTCATATCCATAATCGAGAAACAAAGATAAGATAATTTGCAGAAAATCGAAATTTCATTATTCTGCAGGTTTAAAAGAGTATTTTTAGTGAAAAAATATAAAACTCTGGATGACAAATATTTATTTTTTAATAAATAAATTTACAAATTAACTTAAAAAATTTATTTGCAAAAAAATGCAAAATTTAGTGTAGTACCCCCTGCCCTTATTCATAATATATATAGAACGCTAACTGAAATACGACATGCAAGACGAGGTAATATATCGCTATTTGACCGGGAAATGCTCGCCGGAAGAAGAACAACAGATTCAGGAATGGTATCAGCAGGATCCCGAGAATCATCAACGGGACATTGATCGGGTTCGTCTCGTTTTTGAGAGTGTTCTGGTTCATCAGGTAATTGGCGCGGTAGAGAGGCGCCCCAAACGTACCTGGACACTCCGCAAAGTGGTCCGGTATTCTACGGGTATTGCTGCCGGGCTGCTTCTTTTTGCCGGTGGATTGTATTGGATGCGGTCTCATACCTATGGTGAAATCTCGTCTCAATACACCTCCCTTGAGATCCCGGCCGGTCAGCGTATCAGCCTGGATCTCGCCGACGGAACGCACGTGTGGCTGAATTCCGGTTCGAGAATTGAGTATCCTGTGGTTTTTGACCGCAAGGAGCGTCGTGTAAGACTTTCGGGTGAAGCCATGTTTGAGGTAACGCATGACGAAGAACGACCGTTTGTTGTCGAGACGTTTGCTTCGTATGTAGAAGTTTTGGGAACCAAGTTCAACGTAGTTGCTGATGAATCACGGTCGCAGTTCTCCACAACGTTGCTTGAGGGCTTGGTTAAGGTAACATCGGGTGATCAGCATGTGATTCTTCATCCTGATGAGGTTGTCAATCTTATTAACGGACATCTGATGGTTTTTCATAACACCGATCCTGTTGCCATGCAATGGACGGAAGGAATCTTGAGTATGAAGGGGATTTCTTTTGAAGATTTGATGGCAAAATTCGAGCGAATATACGATGTCAAGATCGTGTATGAATGCGAAAAGATCCCGACCATTGAATTCGCAAGCGGAAAGATTCGTGTATCGGACGGCATCGACCATGCGCTGCGAGTGTTGCAGCACGTAGCGGATTTCTCCTATGAGTGGGATGAGGAGCACAATGTCATTCGTATCAAATAGCAGACATGCGATAGAGTAACTGATTGTATTATTCGGGAAAAAAGAGTGCCTATGGAGAAATGACAATGAACAACCCCCTTATCTGACATTCTCTTGAAAAAGAAAGCCTGCGGATCGGCAATATCCGCAGGCCGGTAACAGAGAATAAAAACTAACCTTACTACATCTATTACCTTTAACTTCACAAAAGTATGAATAAAACGAGATTCTGCAAAATCCGGAATCTGTTTGAGGTCATTCTGTTTGTGTGTCTGTCCCTCCAGATCAGCGGAGCACAGGCACAGACCGCCCGTTTTACAATCCATCTGGACAATGTTCCCATGGAGCAGGTGGTCAATGAAATAGAGGCGCAATCGCGCTATCTGTTTCTATTCAATAAGGACATCGACAGCCGGCGTATTATCGTATCGGTTCACGCCGAGAATCAAACTATTACACAAATTCTTCCCGCGCTTTTCAAGGATACGGGACTCAATTACACGATTGAGGGAATGTCGATCCTTGTGACGAAAAAGTCGGAGAAGTCCGAAAATCCGGTAACGGTATCAGGCCGCGTAACCGATCTCAAAGGGTTGCCGATTGTCGGCGCTTCCGTCATCGTTCAGGGAACAACCCTGGGAGTTTCGACCGACACCAATGGCCGCTTTTCGCTGGAGGTCCCGGCACCGGTGTCATCCCGGGTACTTGAGATCAGCTACCTGGGGTACGAGACTGCCCGTGTGACGGTGGGCTCGCGCACTCGCTTCGACGTGACGTTGCGCGAGGCAGCCTCGGAAATCGAACAGGTGGTTGTGACGGCCCTCGGTATCAAACGTCAGGAGAAGGCCCTTTCATACAACGTTCAGCAGGTAGCTCCGTCGGACATCACGATGGTCAAGGATGCCAACTTCATGAACTCGCTTGCGGGCAAGGTGGCTGGCGTGACGATCAACACTTCGTCGTCAGGTGTCGGCGGCGCCTCGAAGGTGGTCATGCGTGGTACGAAGTCGATCCTTCAGTCGTCGAATGCCCTCTATGTGATCGACGGCATTCCGATGAACAACGTCGGAGGTGGAGGCGGCACGGAATTCGATTCGCGCGGTGCCACGGAGGCCATAGCGGACTTGAACCCCGAGGATATCGAGTCGATCTCGGTGCTGACGGGCGCCTCGGCGGCGGCTCTTTATGGATCGAGCGCGGCGAACGGTGCCATCATGATCACGACGAAGAAAGGGCAGGCCGGACAGTTCAAGGTGACCTATTCGAGCCAGACGGAGTTCCTCGCGCCCTTCGTGATGCCGGAGTTTCAGAACCGCTACGGCACGGGCAGCTACGGATCGGTATCGGGATCGCCGGTATACAGTTGGGGCCCGAAGCTCACCGATGCGGCCCGCACGGGTTATACGCCCGATGAGTTTTTCGAGACGGGCCATGTCTATACGAATGCCGTGACGCTTTCGGGTGGTACAGAGAAGAACCAGACCTACTTTTCGGCCGCGGCGGTCAATTCCGACGGCATCATTCCGAACAACTACTACGACCGCTACAACTTTACGTTCCGCAACTCGACGCAGTTTCTTCAGGATCGGCTGCATCTGGATGTCAGTGCCAGCTATATTGTGCAGAAGGACCGCAACATGATCAACCAGGGTGTCTATTCGAACCCAATTGTATCGGCTTATCTTTTCCCGCGCGGAGATGATTTCGAGGCGGTGAAGATTTTCGAGCGTTGGGATCCGGCGCGCAAGATCAGCGTACAGTACTGGCCGCAGGGTGAAGGCGGTGACTTGCGCATGCAGAATCCCTACTGGATTGCCTATCGCAACCCGCGTGATACAGACAAGAAACGTTACATGGCTTCGGCCTCACTGTCGTATGATATCTTGCCGTGGTTGAATGTCAGCGGCCGGGCACGCATCGACAACACCAACTCGGTCTATACGCAGAAGCTCTACGCCTCGTCGAACACCACGATCACCGAGGGCAGTTCGCAGGGCCACTATACTGAGATCACGAATGCCGACGAGCAGATCTACGCCGACGTAATGGCGAATGTAAACAAGACCTTCGGCGAGGAGTGGTCGCTGGTAGCGAACGTCGGTGCCTCGATCAACGACGTGCGCAGCCGTGAGTTGTCCTACCGGGGCCCGATCCGCGATTCGGGTGTTCCGAACCTCTTTACGGTCTTCGACCTCGACCGTGAGAAGTCGCGTGCCCAGAAGTGGGGCTGGCAGGAGCAGACGCAGTCGCTTTTCGGTTCGGTCGAGGTGGGCTGGAAACAGATGCTCTACCTGACCGTTACGGGCCGCAACGACTGGGCCTCGCAGTTGGCCGGGTCGCCGCAGAAGTCCTTCTTCTACCCCTCGGTAGGCCTTTCATGGATCCCTTCGGCGACCTTCGACCTGCCGGATGCGTTCACCTATCTGAAACTCCGGGCGTCGTTCTCGTCGGTCGGCATTCCTTTCCCGCGCTTCCTGACGACCCCGACCTACGCCTACGATGAAACGACGCAGCAGTGGCTGCCAACGACCTTCCGCGAGATCGGCCAGCTCTATCCCGAGCGGACGAAAACCTGGGAAGTGGGTCTTGACGCCCGACTGTGGAATGACCTGCGGCTGAGTGCCTCGTGGTACCTGGCCGACACGAGCAACCAGACCTTCCAGCCCACGGTCTCCACCTCGTCGGGTTATTCGAGCATGTATGTCCAGACGGGCTGCGTGCGCAACACGGGTGTCGAGGCGTCGCTGGGTTACGGGCACACCTGGCGCGACTTCTCGTGGGACACGAATGTTACCTTCACCTGGAATCGCAACGAGATTCTCGACCTGATGGATGGCATGTGCGACCCGATGACGGGCGAACCGCTGAAGGACCGTCTCGAAATCAAGGGACTCGGCAAGGCAAAGTATATTCTGAAAAAGGGAGGTACGATGGGTGACCTCTATACGACGTCGAATCTGAAATACGACGAGAACGGCTACATTCAGGTGGACCGCAACGGCAATTTCGTGACGACGGACGTCGGCGAGGAGATCTACCTTGGTTCGGTGCTTCCGGACTACAACTTGGCGTGGCGCAACGACTTCTCGTGGAAGGGGGCACATCTGGGCATTCTCTTTACGGGACGCATCGGCGGCATCTGCTACTCGGCCACGCAGGCCAACATGGACCTGTTCGGCGTTTCGGAGACATCGGCCGCGGCACGCGATGCCGGAGGCGTTTTGATCAACGGCCGTGAGATGGTGGATCCGCAGCGCTGGTATGCCGCGATAGCCTCGCAATCCGGACTGCCGCACTACTACACCTATTCGGCGACGAATTTCCGGCTGCAGGAACTTTCGGTGGGTTATACGCTGCCGCGTCGCTGGTTCCGAGATGTCTGCTCGATCGACATCTCGTTCGTGGGCCGCAACCTCTGGATGATCTACTGCAAGGCGCCGTTCGATCCCGAGGCCATCGCTTCGACGGGCAACAACTATCAGGGTATCGACTACTTCATGGTGCCGTCGCTGCGCAGCTTGGGCTTTAGCCTTCGTGTTACCTTCTAAAACCGAAAACGTATGAAACGAATCCAACATATCATCAGCGCGCTTTTCGGAGTTCTGCTGCTGTTGTCGTGGGGCTGCACGGGGGATTTCGACGAGATCAACCGCAATCCGAGCGAGGCGACGAATGAAGAGCTCCAGCGCGAGAACTACAAGATCGGCACCAACATCCGTGGTCTCCAGAATCTGGTGATTCCGGTACAGGAGCACCGCTACCAGTTCAACGAATCGCTTACGGGCAACGCCTTCGCAGGCTATATGGCCGAAACGCCCGACGGCTGGAAGGAGAAGTTCTCGACCTTCAATCCCTCGGCCGACTGGCTGAAATGGCCCTTTGTGATTGTCATGCAGGAGGCCTATCCCTATTTCCGGGGCGTCGTGAACAATACGGACGACGAGGTGGCCATCGCCCTGGCGAAGTTGTTCCGCGTGGCGATCATGCACCGCATGACCGACACCTACGGTCCGATTCCCTACTCGAAGGTCATCGAGGACTCGGCCGAGTCGCTGACGGTGGCCTACGATACGCAGGAGGAGGTCTACATGAAGATGTTCGAGGAGTTGGACGAGGTGCTGGCGGTGCTTCACGCCAATGAGCAGCTCTCGGCCGATGCCTTCCGCAAGTTCGATTATGTTTACTACGGCGACATCTTGAAGTGGATCAAATACACGAACTCGCTCAAATTGCGTATGGCCATGCGTTTGTCATATGTGAAGCCGGAGCTGTCGAAAACAAAGGGGGCCGAGGCAATCGCCGATGGCGTGATCACGGCCAACGCGGACAATGCGCAGATGCACGCTCCGGAAAACCGTGCTGCCCTGATTTACAACGACTGGGGAGATCATCGCGTAGCGGCCGACATCATCAGCTACATGAACGGCTACAATGACCCGCGCCGTGCAGCGATGTTCACGCAGGGAACGTGGAACAAAAAGAGCGACTACTACGGTATCCGTGTGGGTATTGACCCGACGAATAAGGCGACCATGGTGGAGACCTTTTCGAATCAGGTGATCAGTAGCTCTTCTCCCTATCTGTGGTTCAATGCCGCGGAGGCGACGTTCCTGCGCGCCGAATGGGAACTTCGTTGGGGCAGCCTGGATGCCGCGAAGGAGCTCTACGAGGATGCCATTGCACTGTCGTTCGAGGAACGCGGGGCTTCGGGTGCCGACAGCTATGTCACGAGTACGGCGAAGCCGGCGAAATATATTGATCCGACCGGTGAATATACGGCCGATGCCCCGGCGAGCGACATTTCGATAGCCTGGGAAGCCGGTGACACGGAGGAGGTCCGCGAGCGGAACCTCGAACGGATCATCACGCAGAAGTGGATCGCCATCTTCCCGCTGGGAATCGAGGCGTGGTCGGAGTACCGACGCACGGGCTACCCGAGGCTGCTGCCCGTGGTGGAGAACAAGTCGGGCGGCACGGTGGATTCGCGGTACGGCATGCGCCGCATACCGTATCCCGTGGAGGAGTACACGGAGAATCCCGTGCACTTGCAGGCTGCGATCGACATGCTCGGCGGCCGCGACAACGGCGGCGTGCGTGTCTGGTGGGATGTCAAACCTTTACAATAACGGACTATGAAAAAAATCGGAATATATCTCTCTTTTGCGATGCTGTCGCTCTCTGTTGGATGCAGCGACTGGACGCAGATGGAGCCCGTCGACCAGCAGCCCGTGCGGCCTTCGGAACAGAATCCGGAACTGTGGGCACAGTACACGGCGGCGCTGCGGGCCTATAAGGCGGGCAGCCACACGCTCGTCATGGCGAGCTTCGAAAACGGCTCCACAAATCCCACGAGTGAGAAGGACTGCCTGCGCAGCCTCCCGGACTCGCTGGATGCCGTCTCGCTGACCAATGCCGACAACTTCTCGGCTTATGACGCAGAGGATCTCGCAGTTCTCAAGGAGAAAGGCACGCGCGTGCTCTACTTCGTGGACTATGCCACACGCAGCAGCGAATGGGCGGACCTCGGAGCGTTGGGATCCTACCTTGACCAGGTTGTAGCCCGGACTCAGGAACTGGGACTCGATGGACTCTCCTTCTCCGGACTGCCGACCTATGGCGACGAAACTGCTCAAGCGGCCCAACAAGCCGTGGCGGCCCTCTTTATGGAAAAGTTCGGTGCGGTGGCCGGACCGGGCAAGTCGTTGGTGCTTTTCTTTGAGGGCGATCCGCAGTTCCTGACCGCAGAACAACGAGCGCAAGTTGATTACATTGTGCTGGATACCAAGACGACGGACAACGCCAGCGACCTGAAATTGCAGGTCCTGCGGGCTTTGGAGATGGAGAATGTCGCGGCGGACCGACTGCTGCTGGGCGCTATGACCGAATATGAGTTCCTTGATGAGGACAAGACAGCCTCGGATGCCATCTCGGCCCTTGCCCTGCGCATTCCGGAACTTGGCCCGCTGGGCGGACTGTGCATCTATGATGCGAATACGGACTATTTCGGCAGCGAAATTATCTACTCTTCGACGCGGGCCGCCATCCAGTTGTTGAACCCTGCAAAATAAGCCTGACATGAAAAGAGTCTATCAATATGCTTTTGTGCTGCTTGCGACGGCGGTAGCCGCTGCGGGCTGCAAGAACGACGAGTACGACAACCGCTCACCGTTCGACAACGTGGTTTACCTCGATGTCGCCGAGGCAGACGCTACCCAATTGACAACCTTCAAGAAGACGTTGCCGACGCTCGAACGCGACTTCTCGGTGGTGATGAGCTATCCGTCGTCGCAGGATGTGGAGGTTACGGTCGAGGTCGAGCCGGCTCTTGTCGCCGATTACAATGCATGCAACGGAACGTCGTGGACCATGCTCGATGCCTCCTATTACGAACTGGCGGAGAATACCGTGACGATCCCGGCCGGAAAGACCATTTCGGATCGGCTGTCTCTGATGCTCAAGAATCTCGACGGGTCGGGCGACGTGGCCGAACTTCCGATCGACGAAACCTATCTGCTCCCGGTTACGATCCGCAGCGCGAGCGGCGGCGTCTCGCTGCTGGGAAGCTCCGCGACGGCCTATTACGTCGTGAAACGTTCATCGGCAATTACCTCGGCGGCGTCTCTGCGAGACAACTGGATCAACTTCCCGACCCTGGACAAGGCGGGTCCGCAGAGCGACTTATTCAACAACCTCACGGCCGTAACCTATGAGGCCATTATCCGTGTGGACGACTTCTCGAAACACTCCGAGATTTCGACCATCATGGGTGTCGAGAACTACCTTCTGCTTCGTATCGGTGATGCTGCATTCCCTCGCCAGCAGTTGCAGTTCGACGGCACGGGGGATGCTGCTGCAACGCCGGGCTTCGGCAAGTTCCCCAAGAAGGACGAGTCGAAACTCCTGAATGCTGGTGAATGGTACCACGTCGCCGCAACTTACAGCTACGCCACGCGCGAGGTCAGCATCTACGTCAACGGCAAGTTGCAGAGCCGCGGTACAGACCTCGGCAATCCCGCCTCGACGCCTTTCAACCTGGCTGGCCGGGCTTTCTACGACCTCTACCTGCAGGATCCTGTCAAGTATGAACAGTACAAGGGCTGGGGCAATTTCCGGCAGTTCTTCCTCGGCAAGTCCTATGACGACACGCGCCAGCTGAACGGAGACATCACCGAGGTGCGGGTCTGGAACGTGGCGCGCACCGAGCAGGAGATCTGGGAGAATATGTACGATGTCGATCCGCAGACGCCGGGGCTGATCGGCTACTGGAAATTCGACGAGGGCGAAGGCAACGTCATCCATGACTGGACCGGCAACGGCAACGATGGCGTGGCTGAATTCGATCTCGAATGGCCCTCGGGTATCGAGGTGCCGCAACTCAATAAAGAATAATCATGAAAGGGAACATTATGAAACATACAGGATTTATTCGATTGTTTCGGGGCGCTGCGTTTGGATGCGCACTATCTCTGCTCCTTGCAGGATGTACGGAGGAACCCATATCGTATGAAGCCGGACAGGAACCCGATGGAGAGGCGCTTGAAACGGTTTCCGGGACCTTGCGGAGCCGCAAGTCGCTGCGTGACCGCATTCCGGTTCGCCTGGTCGAAGGCTATGAGGATGATGTAGCCGATCAGGTCTACTACAGGCTCAATACGACGACTTCGCAGCCTGTGACGATATCCGTGTTGCCCGACCTGTCACTGGTCGGAGCCTACAATGATGCCAACCAAACCAATCTCCAGCCTTTGCCGGCAGAGAATGTGTCGATAGAAAATGGTGGTGCGCTGACTGTGGCAGCAGGGACTACGGTTTCTGATCCGCTCGAAGTTACCTTCTCGGCTGATGGTTTGGCCCCGGGAACTTACTTGTTGCCGTTGGCCCTCCAAACTGAAGCGGATGCCGCCGAAGGGCAGGCTCTCTACTACGGCATCACCGTCCGGGAGTTTGATGAAAATCTTCTTCAACAAGGAGATGATTTCTTTGAAATACCGCTTGATACGGAGTGGACAACTGTTTTTTATGTCAATACCAGTGAAGTACAGGCTCATTATGCAGATTATGTGGCATGGGAGAAACAGGATGCGTCGACATTTGAAACCGTCTATCGTGCTTCGTTAGGAAATATTATTGTGCTTCGAATTGCACAAGTGGACTACGATGCAGCTTCGCAACGCGTTCTTTTTGCCCCGACCTCCGATCTCTTCTATACATTGGAGCACTCGGATAAATATATTGCTCAAATGAAGGACAAGGGTCGGAAAATCTGTGTTTGTATCGAGGGCGCGGGCAAAGGGATCGGCTTCTGCAATATGACAGATGCTCAGATTGCCGACTTTGTAGCGCAGGTCAAGGTTTTTGTAGAAACTTATGATCTTGATGGCGTAAACCTTTGGGATCGCGGCACCGGTTATGGCAAGGAGGGAATGCCCGCCATGAATACTACCTCCTATCCGAAACTCATCAAAGCGATGCGCGAAGCGCTCGGGAAGGATCGGTTGTTGACCGTCGTGGATTATGAAGAACCGACCGGATATTTCCATGATACGGAGGCGACGGGTGGAATCGCAGTCGGCGACTATATCGATTACGCTTGGCATGGATATGTTTCCGAGGATGAACCGATTGCCTTTATCAACCCCTATAATGCAGGAACCTCTTACACTCAGAATTATACCCGCAAACCATTTGCCGGTTTGGCTGAATCTCATTATGGCAACGTAAATGTTCCGTACTATCCGACAACTAGTGACTTGTATTGGGATGTAAATATGGATCTTTGGTCTATGAATGCGATTATGTGGAATATTGAGCGACAAAGTAACATTATCGTCTTTAATGATCTCTCTTTACCTATAGCTGTCGATGCTGAGAATGGATGTATTGAAACAATTGCAAACTTCTTTGCTTATATCCAATATGATTCGGACTTCAATTCTCCTTATAATTACAATATAGTTATGCGGATTCCTGGTATATATAGAAATAGTACAAAGAATTATGATACGTTTGCTAAAGATTGGTAAATGCAGGTAAGCACCAATAAATTAACTATTAACCATTTAAAACTTTGTGTTATGAAACGATCTATTATTCTTTTCGTATCGCTTTGTAACAATCTAAGTAGATAATGGTACAATGACATGGAAATGATGTTTGCCCCGCATATCTGACAAAGATGACATGTATTTGCCGCACACCCATACAAACGGTGTGCGGCTTTTTAATGTTGAACCCTAATGTTGATATCCATTGAATGAATAATTTTTGTTGCGGTAAATCAGAAATAGATAGTTGGTGAAAATGGTATTGTATTATTATTTGGTTGAAAATTGTATAAGAGTTTAATCGAGTATTATAAGGGTGTTTTGAAGTGATAGATAGGCCTTAATACAGAACATATTAGACTTTATGTTCAACTCATAGTTGATAGATTTTTCTTACTTTTTGTAACATCCATGAACCCCCAATCTTATGCTGACCTCGTACATTCACACATTGCAGAAAGAGACAGAACGTGATGTTCGTAAAATTGAATCTTCTGAAGCCGAAATCATTTCAAGGGCACTGGCAGTGTCGCTGTTATTGGAGAAGGTTTTTGATAAGTTGAAACGGTTTATTTCGACGTATGAGTTTCAGTCAGAAGCCGATGAGATAGAATTCTTCAAGGAGATAAAACCGCGGATTTTTTGCAAACTGATCTATTATCGAAAGATCTATAACATCGAGATGAACCGTCCGGTTTCTGGCCCGGATTCGGTAAAAGCCTATTTGAATAGAGAGTTGGACAACATTCAGGATTATAACCACAAACGTTTGGATTTTTATCGTTACTATCGAAGTGGAGCATCCTATTTGGACAACGTCTATTTTTTGCGAAATGTCTCTCATAATATTGAGCAGTATTTCGATAGTTTTTATTTTGAACGGGATCCTCTGTTTTCGACATGTGGAGATTTCCGAGTCGCCAAGATTCTCGCCGGTGACATGTTGAGTCAGTATTTGCTCAATGCGTTGAATGAGCTGGAGATGAGTAATCTTGATTCCCGGTCAAAAGTTCGCCTGATCTGGGCGGACAGCAAAACCGATCTATGCGAGTTGATATTTGCCCTGCATGCAAAAGGTTCTTTCGGCAATATTCCGTTGACAAGACTATCGTCCTATTTTCAGAAGGTTTTCAATATTGAGGTTGGCAGTAACATGTCGCGGACGTTCAGCGATTTGAGTTTGCGCAACAATCCTACACCTTTCTTGGACTCACTGACGGACTCGCTGCTTGAAAAAATGCAGCGTCCAAAGCGGAAGAAATGACTTTCGCCCCCCTTATACCGACTTTTTTGTTCTCAGATGAACTGGTATCTATTTGTTAATCAATAGGAATCTGGAAAAAATACCGTACTCGGTCGTATTCATCCGAAGAGTTTTGTGCGAAGGAATTGATTGTTATCCTTATCAGTTCCTTTTTTCTTGCTTGTGCAGTTTGCTGATAATCAGTGTGTCATGGATGCTGTTTTACGCCGCCATTTTCAAAATAATTGCATACCGTATACGCTATAATTGGTCTCCATAGCCCTTTACTTTGTCATCGTAAAACGACATAGTCATGGGTACGATAACGATAGATTCCGAAGCCTACAAGGAGGTTGTCGAGCGGTTGAAAAGAATCGAAGAATATATTATCGGAGTGAGAAGCACATCCGATGATCTGGAGACGATGTGGGTGGACGGATACAGTGTCTGTCAGTACCTACAGATTAGCGAGCGTACTCTGCAGCGATTACGCAGTAAGGGCGAGATCCCATATTCCGTACTTGGAGGAAAAGTCTATTACACGCTTGGAGCAATCAAGCGTGCGCTCGAATCGCGGACGATCAAGCGGCGTGACGAACAGTTCTCGGAACTTCGGGCCCATTATGAAAGGATTCGTCGTACACTTAAAAAGTGACAGCCATGCTTCTGGAGAAAGAATACTTCGATATTTGGATGCAACGAATCATGGATGTTCTGGAACGCATCGAACGGAATCAGAAGCCTCCTAAGGCTCCTGAATATCCCACAACGGAGGAGGGCGAACGGTTGTATGACAACTTTGACTTGTGCCGGATGCTTCATATCAGTAAACGGACGCTGCAACGTTATCGGACACAAATAGGATTGCCCTATCAGATTCTCAATCAGAAGGTTTTTTACCGAGAGTCCGATGTGATTCGATTTATAGAAGAGAACTTCGACAAACTCTGGCATTTGCGAAAGGTTCCGCTAATCAAAAAAGAGAGCCACAAGTAAATCTTGCGGCTCTCTTATCATTTTACCATTTCAACTTCTTCCCGGGAGATTTGTTTGTCCCCGGCTTGGGAATGGATGATATGACGATTCGACCACCTGATGCGGCAGCAATCTGCTGCAACCGACTTGGAATGTTTATCGCGGCATGCTCTTTCATCGCCGTGTCCTGCTGTTCGAGTTCCGTCTTTTCATCTTTAGTGGCCGTTTCAGCCTCCTCCGAGATTGGTTTCAGTGAAAGCTGTATCCGTCGGTCCAGACTCTCCATTTCCGCTTTCAGAGCGGCCAGATCAGCCTCCTTGCGCCATGTGCTGTTAATGATGGATTCAAGTTGCGGAATGTCCTTCATGCACTCGGCATAATCCTTTTTCATCTTCTCCAGAACACTTTCTATCGTACCCAGCGCATTGATCGGGTTCATGGCCGCTGTGCGGGGGTCGCCGGCCAGATTGCCGTAGTTGTATTGGTAGAGGTATCCACTTTCCCCTCGGACGTAGATGCGGTTGTGCAGCATCTCGAAATCCTCCTTCATGGTGTGTTCACTTTTTACGACAATATCAAATCCGTATATGGATCCGATCTTCTGCGGATCTTTTCCTGTAACGGCTGATTTGACAATCTGGTTCAGGGTCTTGCCGATGAGCTGAGGATCACTCGTCTGCACGCTGTCGAGCGAGATCCGGTTCTTGTACGAGCCGTCTTCATTAAATTCGACGCGGCTTTTGAAGGCTGCAAGGTCCTTTTCGATCCGTTCGGACAGCTCCTTGTAGCGTCCCATCTCCGTGCGTAGTCCCTCAAGCCGGTACCGGCTCGACGACTTGTTGCGTGCGAAGCTCTGCCGCTCGCTCTCCAGCGCTGCGATTTTCTTCTCCAGCCGAGCCTTTTCCAGCAGGTCGGTATTGCCAGACAGGACGGCGACGTATTCCGAGAAATTCATGCCGCTGCCTTCATCCATGCTGCCTTCGTCGATGGTACGCATACCGAGCTTGTTGCTCTTGAGTTGTCGGATAAAGAGCTGCTTGTTGTGCAGAAGTCCGAACTTGTAGGCGTCGAGTGACTTTTCAACGGCATAGATGATCACGTCGACCTTGTTGTCGGCATGGAGTTTTGCCACTTCGTTTCCTTTACGTATTCCGCGACCTTCGCGCTGTTCGAGGTCACTGGGCCGCCAGGGACTGTCCAGGTGATGAATGGCCACGCATCGTCGCTGGGCATTGACACCCGTTCCGAGCATCTCGGTCGAACCGAACAGCACGCGGATACGTCCTGCGTTCATTCCGTCGATGAGCTCTTTGCGGGCCTTCTCGGAACCTGCTTCCTGAATGAACCGTACCTCTGAAGACGGAATGCCATATTCATCGACCAGCTTGCGCTTGATTTCGGAGTAGACATTCCACTCCGAGGCGGACTTGTAGGTCCCCAGATCCGAGAATACGAACTGGGTTCCCTTGAATTCGTTGTAGCGACGATAGTAGGCAGCAATCTGTGCCGCGCAATGACTCGCCTTGTTGTCGATGTGATCTCCGTATCGCACGGGATCGATCATACGCATGTCGAGCGCCATCTTGCGGGCATAGTCCGTTGCGATGAGCATCTTTGCCTTCTCTTCGGATTCGGAGAGCGGGGGTCTGCCGAGCAGCTCGGCGTCGCCGGTCTTGGCGAATTGCATCAACCGCTCGATAAAGTCCTGCTGGTCGGGCGTCGGAGGAATGTTGTGCAGAATCTCGTTCTTGCGCGGACGGTCGATGCCGATGTCTTCGGCCGTGCGATAGTCCGTAATCTCGGAGTAGAAAGCCGCCAGTTCGGGCACCTTGATGAAGTAACGGAAACGCTCCTTCTGCACGATCTCGTTGGTCACGGAGAACTCGTAGTCGACGCTTTTCTTGGCGAACACGGCGGCCCAGGCATCGAACGTGCGGATGTTCTGCCGTTCGAGTTCCTGGGGACGCAGATATTTGAACAGCAGATAGAGCTCCGTCAGCGAGTTTGAGATGGTTGTTCCGGAGAGGAACGTGGCTCCCAGATCGCGTCCCGTGCGCTGTTGAATCGTCCTCAGTGCGTAAAGCATGTTGAGCGCCCGCTGACTGCCATCGGGGTTCCCGAGTCCTGCCACACGGTCGTGTCGCGTTGTGAACGTGAGATTCTTGAACTTGTGGCTCAAATCCGGAATTTCGGATTTATGCCATTATCAGAACTTTTATGAGTTTCCTATTAAATTGCTCAATTATTTAGTAATCATTTATTTTGCACCATAAACAGTTCTGATTATATTCCGTCTATAATTGTAGAATAACTATCAAACAAGATACGATTATGGACATATTTAATCTGAATGAAAAAGTCAAGGGGCTTGTTTCTTATTTACAAGACACCGGTTATTCAGCCATGTACATAGACTATGTGAAGAAAATGGCTGAGT
>ERZ779798.59-NODE-59-length-39201-cov-12.6259_pt1 | contig 39201 bp, 26 predicted proteins | sample MGYA00433090_ERZ779798 | MGnify/ENA primary metagenome ERZ779798 (study PRJEB29588, sample SAMEA2151468) | human gut metagenome | biome: human gut; feature: human-associated habitat; material: faeces | place: Denmark | collected 2008/2010 ...
TCATTCCTTCAATGTTTAGATCTTCAATAAAAATATAATCATACTGTTTGCATAACTGATGAGCTAATTTCCATTGAAAATCTGATCGAAGATCGTTTATTTTACGATACGCTTGTTGTAGTTCAAACAGTCTCCTTCTTCTATTGTTGGATCCTTTAACAGATTTAGAAATCCTTTTATTGCATTTCTTGATCTTGTTTTGATATTGTTTGAAGAATAGTGGAGAATCGATTTTGCTACCATCGCTTTTAGTTAGATAAGTTTTCAGACCAAAATCCAATCCGATAGATGCACCATCATGTGTCTTTCTATAAGAGTTTATGGGGGTTATGGTCTGTGATTATAATCAAACTAAAACGTGAACAGGTTTCTCTAACTATTCTTATTTGCTTAACATTACCTTCATAAGGTCTACTGTATGAGAATCTAAATCGTTTTTTCCCTTTGTTAATTGTTAGACAATTCCCATTTAGGGTAAACCCTCCTTGTTTGAATACAAAAGAATTGAATTTCTCCGGTGATTTAAACTTAGGAGGTCGTTTAGCCAATTTCTTGAAGAAACGATTGTAAGATTCATCCAGTCGTTCAAGTATCTCTTGCGTTGTTTGGGAATGAAGCAAGTTTCTCCTAATCCTTTTGGCAAAATACTTCTTCATCTTACCGACTGAGATATATTTTCCAAACAGTTTGTAATACCTACGTTGTAGCGCTAAAGCATGATTCCACACAAAACAACATTCACGAAGTATCTTGTCAAGATACTTCGTTTTCTTTGAATGATAGATGTTGTATTTGTAGGAAATCATTTTTTTATCTGTAATTTTGATTCAAAATTAATCAAACCAATTCATCCACCTCCTAAAGTATGGTAGTTTTGTTAGTTAAATAATCATAAACCTCTATATTCCCCTGCTGATTGGTCTTCAACTGATACTGAACAAGACTTGAAACATCTTCGTATCTCCTTCTCATACTCAACACTCCTTATTTAACTCATTTATCGAATCCGAATTATCAGAACCTTCTACAAGATTCTTATTCCTATCTATCTCTTCCTGGCTCATATTACTAATCATATTTTGTATTTTCCTACCAGATTGAGATAAAGAACGGATGAATGCGCTGGAACTTATCTTAACTCCAAGATCCGGTTTTGCCCTAAACGCTTCACCGGTACTGATATTATACAAATCATACACACCTGAGTTCATATAGAATTTATATATCCAGTTTCCACCAGCTTTTTTGTACCCTAATTTGGTTAACTCGACTACACTCATACCAAATTTAATGCCATTACGACCCATTATCTTCTCCGGTATAGGTTCTACCTTAGCCGGAACAGATGTATATGCTTCATCGCCGCCGTACAGGAAATAAGGGGTTGTCACCCTTGATATGTGAGTAAGCGGTTCTTCGGATATACGAGGCTCGTCTTTCGCAGCCTTATATTCTTCCCTTGGATTGGATATCCTAATAAAAGGATCGTATGTCAAAAAGGTTAAGCCGTATTCTACTTTATAACCTGATACGCCGTTAAGATCCCTTATAGCCTTAGTCGTATGCGAATGATTGATGGTGTCTATACCATACCTTGATTCCATATCGGTCATAATACTATTAACCTCATCTCCCTCTACATAAACCTCTTCTCCTTCCGGGATAGAGGTTATGCCGGCAGCCCTTCTAAGTAGCCATAAAGTGACTTCAGCAATGTCAGAGAACTTATCTCCGTTCTTCCTATAGTTATCTACTCTTCCTTCTTCATATCCAGGTAATTCGACATTTCCTTTAACTTCGACATTTGTTCTGGATTGTCCTTTGCCTTCTCCATCTCCCTTTTTATCGCCATCTTCCTCAGTGCGTACTGCACCGCCTTCTGCACTTCCTTCTTTTCCATCATTTAAAATATTATCTGATTCTGACTCTATAGACTCCACGACAGCATCATACTCTGGTATGCCGCTAAGGAAATCTGCTACGTTATTCAAAAACTCTATTTTTTCCTCGTTTGTCATATCAAGGCTTTCCACGGGCTCCCATATGGCAGGCAAGTTGTTTGATTTTATTGCAGTAGAAACATCTTCTACAGTTTTATTATCCACCGTAGGCAAAACTTTAGAAACCAAACTATTGATATCAGATTCCATTTTTTCTACTTCCTCTTTTGTGCCATATTCCTTTAGGGTGTCCATGCCATTGACTCTAAGAGAATAATTCAAAGCCTTACTCGGAACAAAATTAATATATTTCAAAAAGTTTTTCAACTCTGATATAATTTGTTCATCAGATCTTGGCCCAACATAATCCACCACCACCTGATCTGTTTGAGAACGAAGCCAAGAAACGTATTCTTCTAAAGTCTTACCACCTTTCTTGGAAGGAGTGGATATCTTATCACCTACTGTTCCTTTAGGTTCTAATCCCATTTCCTCCTTAAGACTTTTAGGATTACCTCTCTCACGAAGAAACCTCAAGTCACCTCCTACAATCTTCCTTGCTATAAAATCAAAAATATTAGCATAAGGCGGCAATCCTTCTTTTTCTATATGAGATTCTATTTCGTTTAACATAAGAGAGAAGTTTTTCCTGGAGGTACGCTTCTTGCCAGGTAAAGACTGCGTAGCTTGTGCCGCAGGAGCCGGTTGAGCCGGTGGCGCCGGCTGAGTCTCCCGGACAACCCCTTCCTCTGGCATTTCCTCTTCGTAAACTTCCACGTCTTCCTTAGAAGTAACGGTTTTACCCTCATCAGAGAAAGGAAGATCGTCCTCTATAAGTGATTTAGGTCTGGAAGATGATTTACCAAACTGGATCCTGATCTTAGGAGCAACAAACATCTCACCTTCAAAATCTATTCCAGATTCTACTTCAGACGTCACAATGTCTTTCACGCTCCTACTTCCATCTTCTACCCACTTAACAACATCAGGAACCGTAGATAATTTTTCTATAGCCTCACGAGCTTTTCTAAGCCCTGAAATAGGATTCAAATACGATACTTGATACGAAGCCGGATCAAGACCTAACTTGGTTAGATACGCATTAAGATCTTGTATATCATCTTGACCCATCTGTAACAATTCAGAGCCACTGGATTCAAGTAGCATATCTATAAAAGACATCCATTTCTGCCCTTCCTCTGATTCTACAGAACGTAGACTAACTGGGAAAAGATAATTAAGACCGTTTTTACCTTTGATGACAACTACCGGAACTCTTACATTTTTGTAATTATTCCCCTTGTCATTTAATATAGAATAAGCAAATGGGAAGCCTGTGTATTTAGATCCGTTCTTAAGCACGACTTTGCCATTTAATACATATCCGACATCAGATACTTTTTCAGCACCTTTTTCGGTAATGGGGAGATTTTCTACCTGGCCATATCCTTGACCGTTTACCTTCATGTCAAACACCGGTCTTCCGGGAAGGGTCTGGGCAACAACATGCGTGCCGACGCCGATGGTAGCCGACCGGCCGGCGTCCTTCTTCCACTTGTTGAAAGCCGCTCTTCTTATCTTACTTATACCATCTATGCCCCCTGTGTCAGCTTTTACAACAGAAACGAATCTGTTTCCACTCATGACCTTGATAACCATATTGGATACCAGTTTATTTTCAGCAGATTCTATTCTTTTTTTATCTCCGGACTGAACAGCATCATTGTATTCGGCAAAAAGAGACTGATTATAGGTATCATTTACATCTATTTCGAGATTAACCTTATCTCCTTTTTTCAAAGAAGATAATGCTTCCTGATCTATTTTATCTACTTCATTCTCTCCGAATCCGACACCCGTTCTGTACGGAACCAACTCATCTGAATCAAGACGCTTATAAACCAAAGAATAGGAATTACCCACGTCCTGAATAGACACATCTGTGTAACGGTTAAGAACACGAGCCGATTCTTTGTCTATAGACCATCTTGCATGATAAGGCAGTTCTATCACGGTAGCCGTTTCTCCACCTATGTTAAGGAAATACCTTTTAGTTCCATTAGCGTTCGTTTCAGAGCTTATTTGAATAGGAACCAATGATTTTATAGAAGATATAAATTTATCGGCTCTAAGACCGGCAATTTCATACCTTTCGTTGCCGTCGTTGGAGATTCTTCTTACCATCAACGTCTCTGGATTCTGGACGCTATCTATGTTAGCTCCCGGTGTATTGTCAGATTCGTCTAATTCATTTACAAGAGAATCTATATTAGCATCATCCTCTCCAAAATTACTTAACGTAGATTCGGAAATACGACCTTTGTCAATAATCCTGTTTTGTTCAATATAAGGAAGGAGATCTGTGATGTTTCCAACCTGACCAAGATCTTCTATGGTAAATACCGAATCAGCAAGCTTATCTTCGTCAACCTTCTCCCCTTTATCCCGTCTGTTCATTATATCAACATACGAAGAAATAGCATCATCAAGTTCCTTCCTTTGATCTGGCTCCAAATTAGACTTAGCCATATCAATAATAGCTTTATTATCCTCATACACAGATCTCGGACTTGTAAGCCTGTCAGCCTTTTCAGATAATGATTTAATGAGATTAACAGGACTATCACCTAAAGACGATACATAATCATCAAAATCTTGTTTGTATTTATCATACACATCTTTTTCTCTCGCAGTAAGAAGATCGGCATTACCTGTATATAGTTTATCAATTATAGACTGCCTTACGGCCGGAACCATAATAGGATTATCCATAGCAGCCTCATAATCTTCATCCGATACAGACTCCGTAAGCGGTGACTCTTTTATATCATCTTCTGCTTCCTTCATCCTATCTTCCCTTACTTTATCAAGAGCATGCATAAAAGCCTTGATAGTCCAAGCTTCGTCTTCCGAAATCTTACCTTCTGACACAGCTTGATCTACTACCTCATCAGTATCATATTCACCAACTTTATTAGGCTCTGCAAAATCAGGAACCTTGTCATCCCCCTTATAAGGAGTAGACCATAGAGAAGACAGCGCTTTTGAAAATCCCCTGTTTTCTTCAGCTAAGAATCTTTTATCAAGCATCTTAGACAAGAAGTTATTCATATTCCTATAGTCCATCAAACTCCTTCGGTATTCATTTACCAAGGATCTCATGGCTTTGTCTTTGGCTGTAAACTTCTTTTCCTGTCTTGATTTTACATTAAAATAATCATCAAAAGCCACAAGCGTATCATAGGCTTCTATTACATCTTGTGAACTTATGGGAGAAAGAGGCGATGATAAAACAGATTCGGTTTTACTTACCAACTCTTCTATCGAAAACTCTTTTCCTATTAACGTTGATAACTCAGACAACGAATTGTTATAATTGGTTCTAAGATCTTCCAATTCTTTGGTTTTTCGTTGTATGGATTCAGCTTGTGGGTCTTTTCCATCTACGTTACGAGGACGAGTAGCAAGATCTTCTATTTCGGATTCAAGCTCTTCTATCCTTGACCGTATGCCACGGATAGCCATCGCCCGCTCCCTTGCCCTGTCCGACAGCCGGGAGAACGTACTTAGTGCATATGCCACGCGAGGCTGACCCGAAAGCGTTTCTATGACAGAAGCTATGTCTTTCATTCTTGATTCCGATTGAAGACCAAGAAAAGCATTACGAGCCACGTATTTTCTAAACTCAATCTTAGAATCATCACCTATAAGATCTTCGGCAAAACTCTGGGCAGATCTGAAATCCGAAAGACGATTATTATAATTATCAATAATAGAATCCTTGTATTTCTTTGCCTCTTCCAAAGACATTCCGTTGGCTTCGGCTATTTCCGAAATAGGCATCATATCAACCATCTGCCTGAAATTTTCAGCCGAATCCTCTAAGGTTCCCATTTGGTTGTCAATCGACATCTTTTCAAACATTGCATCATCAAGCTCCTTGCCGGTCATAGACTGAGCATCGGAACGAACTTGAGGCCCTAAACTCATTGACTTTTTCAACGTATTCAAAGCCGCCGTATTAAGATTAGAAGATGCTTTGTTATATTCATTTACTTGCCTTTCCAGCAATATCTGATTATTACTATACTCTTTCACTCCAAAGAAGCCTTCCCTCATACCAAACAAAGAACCGATAATAGCACCGATTCCTATTTCAGTCCATCCTTCTTTAGACGTATATTGTTTTTTAAATCCTTCAGAAATAGCATCAAGAACATCAACGGCCCCGTTCATAGCAACATTGTCATATCTTGACTTAACATATTCCTCAGCCGTATTCTGGACAGCACCTTGAGATCCTTCTTCCCATAATCCTTCAGATACCGGTCTTTTCATGATATTGAAAACATTGCCTGCTATCTTCTGTCCTATATTGGGATTGGTTATTTTAATAGCCATCTCTCCCGGCTTCGCAACTTCCGTCCCTAATCCAAATAAATGCTTGTTGAGCTTCTTTTCCAAACCAGGTATAGCCTTGCCTCCTAACCCTATATACTTACCAAAAAGAAGCCAGTTGGATAATCCTACTATACCCATATTGGCGGCAAATATAGCACTACCTACATCAGCATTAGAATTACGAAAAACAGCCATTTCCTCTGCATTGGGATCACGACCATAAATCTTACGATAATAATCCTTGAAATCAGACTCGGATTGCTTCATAAAAGAATTTGCTTCAACCGATGACTCGAATCCGGCACTGGTAGCCAGCAACGTCATGGTCTTAGCCGCCTCCCCTACATTTCTTCCGGTGGCAACTCCTTTTCTTACATAGTCGTTAAACACGCTTTTAAGGTTTCCTATGCCCCTATTGGCAGCTTGCCTTGCTGCCAACTTAGCTCCGATTCTTCCACCTAATTTAGCGCCTATATTGCCCAATGATCCAACCCCAAGTCCTCCGGTCATGTACGCTGATATCATGGCTCCTACGGTAAAAGACATACCATTACCAAGGACGTCATTCCATAAGAAATTACCGGTATCCTTAAAAAGCTTCTGACCGAAATTATAATCTTCTACCTCTTTCTTGTAATAATGGGGAAGAAGCATGTCTATTTGCTGGTCAAGATCACCTACAAACTTATCCATGTTAGTGTTTAACGCAGCTTTGTAACTTCCCTCAGATGCCATATTGATAAGTTTGTCAGGCAATGACACAACTCCTTGCGCACCGTACAATGCAGACTTTAAAGCGAATTTACCTACACCATTCCAAAACTTACTCCACCCGCTCTGTCTCCTGGCATAATAATCCTCATTATTTATACCCGGAATATAGTTGGGATATTTTGTACGCCATACCCCATCATTACCCATCTGATGACTTTCACGGATACTTACCTTCGGTCCATAGGGATTAAGGGGCGGCGCGGCAGGTGTAGCCCCCCTGTAGCTGTTACGAGCCAGTGCCTCCGAGTAGCTGTTGCTTATCTCCTTGGCTATATACGGTTCTTCGTATTCGGCAGCAGCTATCCTTGATGCGTAATCCGGAAATTTAGGTTGGGCATACACACCTTCACCAGGCATATAATTAGGAACCAGAGGCGTTGTCGTCTCTGGTAATGTAGCCGGAGTGTAATTTTCTTCTTTAGCTAATTTCCTTTGCCTTGCCACATCTTCGTAAGTGGTTTTAGCAGCAGGATTATATCTATCTATATTATTATCAGCCATAAATTTTTTGCAAAAAATCGTTCAACTTACTAAACTTGTCATTCATGTTGGGCATGATATTTATTCCTCTCATATACGGATCTCTCATCTGATCAAGACGCTCTTGAACAGCCTCCTTCACGTATTTTACAAAGAAGTACTGAGGACACTTCTGGTGAATGCTATTCCAGTAATCCGCATACTCATCATTACCAGGATCCAAAGGAACAAAATCCGAGAACAACAATGCAGGATTTTTAGAATTTTTAGTCCTTTTGTCATAGAAATTGACCGCTACCTCTCTCGAACCCCTGTCATCCATTCCTTCCAACTGAACTGATATGTTATCAGACATGTCAATAAAATTATCAACAAGGGTTTTAACAACATTCATTTCTTCTGGCTTAAGGTAAGAACCATGAACCTTTACTATATCATAAAGATCATTCTTGACATCAGCCTTAGAAGCCAAACGGGGAAGACCATTACGTATGAGATACTTATCATAAGAATAGCCTTCCTTCTTTCCGGTATCTACAAAATCACAAGTTCCAAAACTTGATTTGTAACCATCTACTGGATAATTGCGCTCCTCAACCGAAGGATCTATACCTGCCTTAAGAAGCTCATCATTTGTGATCTCTACCCTTTCTGTAACATAAGAGTTTTTACCAGACCCTACTTGAGCAGTCAAGAACCTTCTGACAGTGCCATTATCTATCTCGGCGTCCATATTGATGGTATTAATAGCAGTAGGATCCAGATTATTTACCTTTCCTGCCATATAACCAGACAATCTTCTAAACTGAGCCTTCTGCAAAGACTTTTCAGGTGAATCAGCATTCCAATTGTATCTTTTGTAAGAATCAAGGTAATGATACTGAGACAAAATATCAGAAATCTGATCGGGAGATACAGACATTTTTATCTCGTCCTGCATCTGACCTGCTATCATGTCAGACCCCCTACTATTTTTCTCAGCATATCTTAACTGAGTAATAGTCAAAGGCTCCCCTTCTTGATAATCTTTTAAATCTATATCACCATCCTTATCTATAGTCATATAATCGGATATATTAAAATCGGGATCACCATTAAGTTTCTTCATTCCATTAATAAGAGCCAACGTACCAGTAGAAGAACCATTATCCTCGCCTGTAATAGCTTCAGATATGTTTTTCCCCAACTTGCCGGCACTCGCCTTAGCTCCTAATGACGGAGATATAGCACTAAGAATATCTATTCCTCTTGAAGGATCCATCATGTACTCTCTAAACCCTACGGCATCAGATACGCCAGTTGTTATGGCCGTGGCGAGTAGGAAAGCTCCAGCCTTATCATCTGTATCGGTAAGATTTATAAAAGAATTTCCTTTCATAAACTTAGCATTACGAACTTTCCTGATAATATCCTTATTTTTTTCAGTAACTATGTTATCGATTTGATAATCAGTTATGTTATTTATAGCCTTTGTGGCTCCATTTGCCTTAGAATCAGAAAGAAGTAAAGCATCATAAGCTTCAGATAATCTGTTATTTCCTTGTCCGAAATATCCGTTTTTCTGACCTCCATTGTTTTTTAAATAAGAATATATCCGCTCTTCAGGAGTCATATTAGCATACAATCCTGGATCAGTTTTTTCTTCTTCGTATGATGCTGCAACGATATTGCTTCTGTCTGTAGGAGATAATGAATTATATAATTTCAATAAATTAGCTTTACGATCTGTAGAATGAGATTTAAGTAACTCATAAGGAATATTAGCCAAGTTAATAGATCCTGTCTTACCCGTTCCAGAGTTAATAGCCGTAGGCCCGTCCATAGGAGCCATCGGTACTCTCATACCGCCTGCTCCTGTTGTGCCTGCGGATGAGCTTTCAGTTCCCATCTTGGCACCGTAAGTACGCATGTATTCGGTTTCAATCTTGGCCTGAGCAAGTTTCTCTTTTGCCAACGATATTTCAACCATAGACTTAGCATTGTCAGTCAAAAACTTTTGCTGAGCCCTATCCTCTTCTAACCTCGCAAAATAAAGATCATCTTTCTTCCTTTCAAAACTTGTATTGTCGTATCTCCATGCATCAGTCATCTTATCGAAAAGATTATTGGTAACAACAAAATTAGCAGCCGCTACCGGATCAGACGAAGCTATTATCATATCTGCCTCCCTCTTGGCTTCTGCTTTCTGATTTTTAGCTTCCTGTATCTGACTGTCAATACGATCAATAATACTCTTGTTGTCACCTACTGATTTCTTTTTCGCTTCCAATGCTCCTATGTGTCTATCGTATCTTTCGACATAAGACCCAATGTATTGACTAACCAAATCCGGATTACTGAACACCGGATTGGTGGCTGCCATGTACGATGCTTCTATTCTCATCTGATTCCTCATGTTTTCAGATAAGTTAGCAGACACAAAATTCCTTATCTGGGAATCTGTAAGTTCATCTACGTTGACTTCTATAATCCCACCAGTAGGATTACCTTTAACATCATATTCTGTTGTCTGAATCTTCTTTCCTTCGTTGTTTTTCCTAAAGTCACTAACCATCTTATTTATCTCCTTAGTATAATCGACATAAGGAGAATAATGAAGACCTCCTAACCTTGATCCTGCTTTACCATCCGACCTCCATTTGTAATAAGGATCCAAAGCATGCCATTCATTAATAGGAGAATAAAGTTCAGGATGATTCTGTTTTATAGATTCTATTTCCTTCATAACCCTCTTGCCTTCTTTTGTGCCGGCAATCGCGTTAATGACCGTATCGTCCAGCACCGAGCTAATCTCTCCTTGTATGGCTCTCGTAACACCATCAGAAGAAAGATCCACGCCTTTGAATTTTTGATTGATGTTAGCAATCACACCTGACATCTTATCTTCCATATAAGCGCGGGCTTCAGGCTTATCTATCTCTTGACCCATAAGATAATCTACCTGGGTATAGATCTTTTCACGAGCAGCATCAACCTTCTGCTGTTTGTACATCATGACGTCCTTAACAAGATCTATGTTGTAAGGACTAACATACGGGGCATATTGCCTTAAAATACTATATTGTGAAGCCATCAGCTATTTCTCCTTCTCTTTTTATATTTATCTTCTTCATCATCCTCCAAGCTCTTCAAATAAGGTGTAGAATAATCACCCATATTCATCACATCCTGATTGCCTTGAACGTAAATAATTTGACCACTTGGAAGCATTCTCATATTCGGGGCTATGGAAGCTATGGTATTCAACGATGTACGAACATTAAACTTATTCTGTATCTCACTGTTTATACTATCATAATAACGAGCAAGATTTTCATCCCTTATAGCCATAGCTTTTAACAACCCAGATTCATAACGTTGCCTTTCTGCTATGTTCTTATCATCTGTCTGAACATAAGCCATTTCATTGAACCTGTCAGCTTCGTTTATTTGCCTTGCGTTATTGAAATTTACTTCATTAACGTACTTAGCTATATTGCTTCCAGCTATGGCGTTCATATTAGCCAGAATAGCGGAGCGCTGGGAGTCGGGCACGTCACCTACTGCGTCCAACTGAGCCGATGTCGCGCGGTTGAGCTCGTTGATATACTGATCAGCAGATTGCAGAACAGGATCTATTCTCGGAGCCTGATGCCTTTCCAATCCCTCTATCTCTAATCCAGTATCAAGCATCCTCAACATCTCAGGGAATATAGGGCCTGATAAAGCAGGACTGACACCTTTTCTTCCGTTTGTATCATCTTCTTCCTCGGCTTCCGTTTCTACAGTAGTATTAACAACAGGATTTTCTTTCTTCACTTCTATCCTGCCTGGAGAACCTGGGTTGGGAGATTTAGCGCCGGTTCCTACAGGTTCAGCTTCTATAGGTTTTGATGCCGGATTTACGGCTTCTAAAATAAAGTCTGTTTCTGACATCAAACCGCTATCTTTTAAAGCAGCAAACTTATTATAATCGGCACCCAGAATCTTCTTAGCTGCATCAGATTTATCACCAAATAAGTCAACATAATTCTTTATCCCTTTTTCGTTCAACAATCTCTTTTGTTCAGGAGTAACTACATCCAATCCATAAAATGATCTGGTTGCCGTAGTTTGCCCAAATTTGTCATCTACGGCAAATGAGTTATATGCCGATTTACTTCCTTGGTCGTACTTACCAGCATCTTCTCCCCAAAATCCGTATTCGTCTCTAAATTTCTTGGCCTTTTCGGCATTGGCTATAGCACCTGATTCTGCCAAAGCCCATAGGTTGTTTAGTTGGCTATTGTATCCAGTCTGGAATCCTTCTGTATTAAAATCTCCATCCGTATTGTATTTATTAGCCCAACGGTTAATATCAAGCAAATTAGAAATAGCCTTGTTATTTACCCTACCATAACCGGCGCTACTTCTGTGTTGCAGATTTTGATTAGAATTTACACCAGAATCAGGATTAAGGATCTGTTCTCTGTCCGCAACATCCACTATAGACATATTAAGAGCACGTCCAAACTGCTTCATTAAAAGCTGCTGTACTTTCTTACCCCACTCTATTTGCTCTTTGGTAGGGCCGCCTTCAGCCATTTTCCTAACTCTCTTTACATACTCATCGTATATCCAATTTTTAGCATCAGATTCAGATACGTTAAGAGCCTTAGCCTGCTTTCTTACGGCATTTAAATCAACCTTTCCGCCATCTCTAAAGAAAGCATCTATCTTTTCTTGGCGTTTGGATTCCTCTTGTTTGTTATAGACAATATCAGCAAAAGACCTGAATTGCACCTCAAGTTCGTCTATTTCCTTTTGATTATCATTTACGTACTTGGAAAGAATGGACTTATTCAACTCAGAAGTATTTTTATCCTTAACATCCTTATTCTTTTCCAATCTCTTGAAAACACGTTCCTGATCATCATACTTTTCGGACAATCCTATTTTTTTCTTGTACCTATCAAGAAGCGTAGCATACGTATCTTTTTCCGTAGCTCTAATGCCATAATTTTCCCTTACGTAAGAAGCGAAATCATCATCGATAGTACGGTAATCTGAAATAATATGAGCTTCTGGCAAATCAACGGAAGTGCCGCCGTCTTCATGCCTGTTACCTTTTGCCTCCATAGGACCAACATCATCCGGAGTCAAAACGTATTCTCCTTTTTCTATCTCAACATTAGCATTACCCTCCATAGATTTAGGAAGAGGGTAAATGTATTCTCCTGTCATATCAGACGTATCTATTCTCTGTCCATTTCCAAGGTTAACGCCACCACCTTCACGTTCCCACTTGATGAATTGCTGACGACGCTCCTTGGCAAGTTTTTCCCTTGCAGCCTGCTCGTCTCTGCTGGCAGCATATGCAGCAGATGAAGCTCCCATGATATTACGGGTAAGACCTAATCCTAAACTAACACCAGATAAGGCAGCTTGAGCCACGTTAGCACCCACCTTATTACCAGCTCGTATCCTGCCAAGGCTGGATCCGAACATCTGAGCTCTGCTGGTTAGGTCGGGTGAGTAATATGGGATAGTCATAGGATCGAGAGGATTGCCGTCTTGAGATCGCTTATCTTTTTCATTGTTAGCATCATTAGCATCCACTACAGTGCCCTTCGGCATAGACGACGGATCTACGGTGACGTTATTATTTACGTTCATGGTTGGCATAGAAGGCTCCTGTAATTTTATAGTAGAATAATCAGGACCTACTATATTATCAAAACCAGCCTCCATCTTGTTTATATCCTCATTTATCTCAATCATACCAGGAACATTAGACATGTCCATATTGATATAAGGATTAGATGTCGTGTCCGCCTGCTGGGTAACGTCTTGAACACTACCTCCTGGTGCGAATATTGGACGATTTTTTATGATTCGTAATCTCATATCTTCTCTTTTTTCACAAAGATAAGAGAAACGGACGAGAAAATCCAACGGAATCGAATCCATTTAAAAATCAAGATGGTAGAGGTGGAGCCTCTTTGTTTATGGGAGCGTTGACAGCCTTTTCTTTCTTCTTGTACAACTTGATAACTTTCCTGTATATAGATAACACAACCGGGCTCTGTATTTTCTTCATAGCCTTGGCAATAACATCTGGAGATAAGGCAGACATCACCACCGCATTAAGGAACGAACGAACAGAATTGTATTTCCCATCAAATCGCTTTAATAACCTAAGCCTAAATGATTTATATAGATAAGAATCAGACAATTCCTTGAGGCCGTTATTCTTAAGCCTTCTATTTAAAAATGCAACAGCCTTCTCTGATAAGCACATTCGATTTTTACCTTGTTTATCTGTTGCATGTGAAAACCAGGACCATGCCGTGCTTGGGTGTTTGGCAATCCTATCAGCAAAGCTATCCAATATGCTGGTTCTGAGATCTCTTTTATGAGCATGGCAGGCGGCTATCTTCTCATCTCTGCTAAGAGCTCCATTAAGACATCTAAATGTGGTACGTTCTTTTCCAATGAAATATTCAGGATGCTCTTCTGCGAATTGAGCCCTAAAAGCCTGATAACCATTCTTCCTCATTAAGTCTATCTGAGACCTAACATAAAACCTAACACACTTTTCTTCAGCTTCTTGAGCTTTCTTGCTACGAGGCTTACAAAGACGACCAAAACGACGGTAATCATAAACCATAGCCTCTACAAAATCATTGTACGGGAAATAACGACCAAATCCGTAGTTCCAGACCATGAAGCAACGCACGCGATCCTTCCAGTAGTCGGTGATGACAAAGTATTTACCAACCCTTTGTTTCTCATCAACTTTGTACCACCTATCAAATCTCCCGTTATAAAATAGATTAAAATACTTTAAATTGCCTAAACATTGACCGGCTGGTCTGCGTACTACATTATAGCCTAACTGATTGTGATTATTATAGATAACCTCAAGGGGTGAAACCGCTTCCTTTTTAAGGAGTGATTTGTGAAGCTTGTCGCAATATGTCATTTCTGCTATCTTTGCCATTGTTTGTTTTTTTTTTGTGCAAATATACGAAAAGTATTCATACTAACAGTAAAGAAATTGCACGACCCTGTATCCGGTTTGAGAAAAATAGGATACAGGGTTTTTTGTTTCATATAGGTATGGTAAACGTAACCGATTCGTACCATACCCGTAAGTCCCTGAACGTCAGTGGTGGGACAAGTTATCTAAAGGTATAATAGGATAAATGAATTTCCCCTATTATATATTCCATTCATACTCCATTCAGTCGTATTCATTTCATATATTTATATGTTATTCATATTTTTTAAATATAAATACTGTTTTAAATATACTTTTATAGTTTCGGAATCGAATCGAACGTAGTGAGTGAGATTTCGAAACGATTAATAATTTATCATTACGACTATTTACTTTTTAGCCTGATTGAGATTAAAAGTGATTGAGGATATCGACCGGAGGGAGATATGCGAAAGAACGGAAATATATTTTTATATTTTCAATATCTATATAAAGCGATTGAAACCGAATCGACCGAAGGGAGTGAGGTTGAGAGAAGCGATAACAGTTTTACAAGTAGCCACGAGATAAGCAGGCAGGCGAGTAGGCGAGGCCGTCGTGTGTTGTGAGGCAGGACAGCGTTAGCCCAAGCGTAGGTTCAGATCATTAGCTCCTATCATTGCAGAATGTAATCGTTACGAAGCATAAGAAAGCCGAGCCATCTTGATCACGTCCTTCATCCTTCGGAATCCGGGTAACGAGTCTATGGCTCGGCTTTAGAAACATTGATATGAAAAAAAATTGGTTTCAATTAAACTTCTGTCACTCCCTTAATCCGGAGTTGAATACTGGGAAGGACTGATTGGATAAAGGCTCGTCTTTTATCTTCTTCGTTTTCCTTCATATGTTGCTGGTATCGTAGTTCTTTATCATCATCCTTATCTTCTTTTAAACTCAACAAATGAGCTACGATATCCTTACCATACGTTTCAGTCCATGTACGGAATCTCTCTTCCTCGGACTGTCTCTCCTGGGACGGAGCTTCCGGGTTAGGGAGGGCGGCTGCCACTTCTACCTCTGGAAGTGTTACCGATGCTGCTATTTCTCCATCATCTCCGAATCCCATTTGACCATACGAAGATACGGAATTTTCTTCAATTTCCAAACCAAGATTTTTAGCAACTTCCATAGCATAGTTATAACGGTCATCGTTTCTTATAACACTCTTATGAGGACGTCCTGCTCCTTGGTTCCAAGCTACTACTGCATCTTTAAGGTTATCGGCGTTCATAAAATCCTGCCGGCTGTAATTGTAATAACCTGGTCCTTCTTTTCCTTTTCTTGTGTATAAGAAATTAGAATATCCGGTTTTCCCTTCGTATTCGTCAGCTAAGAACTCAAGTTGGTCTTTGAATGTGGGTGTAGAATGACCTTTATTTTTAGCGTGCTTGAATAGCTTATCCATGCGTTCATTATGCCATTGCTGTATTCCGTATGATGTTTTGTTGTCTCCGTATATGTCATCTTTAAGACCGGATTCAGCCATGAGATTACCTATGATGGCAAGCGCTTGTATCTTAGACATGCCTCTCTTATTAGTAAAGTATTCATATGCTTCACGTTGTTTATTTACAACACCACCTTCTTCGTATTTCCTTACAAACCTTTTAGGTAAAGCCTTGTCATTATTTCGAAGAATACTACCTTTCTTAGGATCGTATTTGATACGTTCCCTTATTCTAAGAGGAACATCCCTTTCCGGTATGATGTCTTCCGCTATCTTCTTTCGGCTAAAATCATAATCATCCTTTACATCTAACATACCAGCATCCGGATCCCATCTTACACTGAAATTCTTCAACGCACCTAATCCGGAAGCTTCGTTCACTTTTTCAAAATTGTCACCATATACTTCTTCTCTAAATGGACTTACGCCTTCATTTACTAAAATCCATTTTCCTGGATTTTCAAATATATTTTTATTTAGTTTATCAAGGACCTTCTTATAATCTCTTATTTTTAGTTTACTTTTTTCATCAGCATTCTTATATGCCTCGTCAAGCATATTGTTCATATACTCTTTATCTAATAAAGATTGTATCAAAATAGCCTGTTCTTGAGGCAATCCTACATACTGAGCATCATTATCATCGTCATCAAAACGATACTTGCTTGCCGGCAATCTACTTATATCTCCATCCGTGTAAGCTTTCCACATTTTTTCTTCAAAATCCGTGGCTGTATCTTCCCCCGATCGCTCCCTATTAGGATCCAACATTCGTTTCATAGTAGGAATAAAATCGGCTATTAAACTAATAGGATCAGTGTCTAATATCGGATTAACGGATTCATACCACTTATCAGGATCAGCGTTATTGGATATACCAACTGATTTCATATTCGAATCAGATATCCTGACCTTATTTCCGTCATATCCTCCACCTATATAACCTGTATAACCATATTTAGCTTCCACATGGCGAGCGTCTTCATACTTTGAATCATTAGTATCTTTTTCTATAGATTCGTTCTCTACAGGCTTGTCTTCAATCAGGACATAGTTACTGTCATCATCCACCGTCCAGGGCTGGTATGTCGGCGTAGAGAACACCCGGCGCTCGAAGGCACGGCGCTTCTTCTGGCCGCCCATACCTTTCTCGTTTTCATTGTGATTTATTTCTTTCACTGCCTTATCATAATCACCTTCTTTAAGGTATTTGAAAAGCATTGGGCTTTTAGAATACTCTGGTCCTCCTGTATTGTAAAACAAACTAAACAAAGCATCTCGCTGATTATTGTTTAGATTCTTGAAATTAGGAGTTCTTCGTATAAATTCCGGAACAAACGTATTAACTACACCTTCAAATTCCTTATCGGCCTCTTCTACTGTTATACCATTCTTGTATTTTTTAAGAAGATGAGGAAGATGAAATCCGTACCCGATTGTTATATTTCCCTTCTTATCGTCATATAATTCAGGCTCAAACTTTTCCCACGATTTCAAATATTTTAGGATATTTTCTGAGGGCTTCCAATCTGATTTATTCTTCTTTGCCATCTTTTTCTTCCTCTAAGAATCCAAACATTTCACCTGCGCAGTTACCAACAAATCCAGCTATGTAAGCTGCGTGTTCATCTTCTCCCACCTTAAAACCAAGAGACATATTACAATGTTGGCATACCGACATAGCTGCATGAAATGATTCATGACATATGTTTTGTATAGTCATATCATTCTCACTTTGAAAATTCCATAATAACTTAAAAGCTCTATCATCTCCCTTATCACGAACAAGATTCATAAAAGAGACTTTTGAATCTAAATCGCCTTCATCTCCCCATTCTCCTTCATGATCCAATTCTGCATTCTCAAAACGATCACACAATGTTTTGTAATCTAACCCTATGGTGATAATCAACTTTAGTGGATATATCACAAAATCAAATTCTTTTTCTTTCATTTTTCCTCCTCCTTCTTGAACTTATGGTAAGCACCACAAACCTTATTAACTAACCACCCCATCAGGTATGCGGCGTGCTCGTCTTCTTCGGCTTCAAAACTGTAGTTAATATTAAGATACTTACAATAAAGGGAAAGACCGTGCAGACATTCGTGTCCTATGGTTCTAACATCCATATTAGACAGTGAATGAAACAAGAAACATATTTCTTTCCTGTGATTGGTTCGGTTTCCTACGAAAATAGTTCTGCCACCATAATCATCAGTCCACCCCTCCCAGCTCTGATCTTCTACTTCCAGGTTGGCGAACGTCTTAACTATATACTCTTCATCTGCCCCAAGCAATACCCTTACATTATAGGGGTATATGTCATTTTTATATAATACTTGTTTCATAACAAACTGTTTTTCAACAAAGATAAACAAAAAAGCCGAAGATATACTCACGTACTTCTTCGGCTATACCTTTAAAGCTAAAACTTGTTTACTATGTAAATTACAATTGATAACAAAAGTAATGATTAGATCTTTATTTTCTTAATTTCATCAATCATATTCTTATATCCGCAGAACTTGCTGTTAATAACATCGAAGATAGATTCTGACCAGCCAGCTATGTTCAAGATATTAGATCCTCTGTAAAACATCTCACTTCCATATCCTTGAATAGAAATAGAAACGATTTTGCAATTTGGATTCACTTTTTTAAACCCTTTCAAAAGTTCGGCGAATTTACCATATTTATAATTGGAACTTTTCTCCCATACAACAGATTCACCGTCTCCTATCTGCATATCTGAAATAACGTACAAGTTATCTACTTTGATCTTATCTTTAACGCACTTATCCAAGAATGCAAAAAGACCGTTTTCAGTGGCACCACCGCATTCTCCTCCGGCAGTAAAAGATTTTTTGTTATTCCATAAAACACCTTTACTTCTATCATATTCGTAATTGATAAGTTTGTCACCAAACATACCAATAAATACGTCAGGAAGCACAGAAGCAATCATACAGCCAAATAAGTTACCAATGACAGCCGTACTTGTTTTGCTAAAGGCAGACACCTCAGAAGATCCTCCCATATCTCCACGTACAGAGCCAGAGTGGTCAATCAGGATAGCCGACCGCCCCTCCAATACCGGCAGGTTCTTGCAGGAGATGGTTATGGCTTTCTCCAACGCATCTAAAATCTTATCTTTGTTACGCGCTGTTAATTTAGCACGTTTTTTATCCGACTCAAATACAATATCATTTTCGGAATCATCAGTGCCTATATTTTCAACCTCTTTGAAAGCTGAAGCAAAACGGAAAGGAAGCATCTTCGAATTAAGCACCTTCTCTTCTATTGTAAGCTGCCTACAAACTTCATCTATTTGATCAGGCGCGTATTTGATTATGTTTACAAGGTTACGAATCATATTAAAAATAGGCATGCCTTTCACATTAGAAACCACGTCCCGAATAGCGTCACCTAAAGCTTCTTTCTTTTCCTTATTGTCTTTCTTATTCTGTCCGGCTTTAGACATTTCTTTTTCAAGAATCTTGCTTTCGTATAATCCAGACAAAGACCGACCTTCTATAAGGTACTGGAAAGCCGTTTTGTTAGCCTGATTGCCTTTAGGGTGAAATAAGTTTACTAAGTCAACCATAGTAATGACCCTACTGTCCATCTTATACTTATCAATCCGATACGGATCAAGACCTTCCAAAGCCGTCTTAAATCCTTTCTTAATAGCGCTGGATATTCCTCTTAACTTCTTTGGATTTTTGTCGTTAAGAGCCGCATAGCAGCCAAGGATTTCGCTCATATCATCAGGACGCATAACGATCTTATTATAGAACCTTGAAGCCCATTCCTTACCCGATGCTTTGCTGGCAAGGACAGAAGCCATAAGATGCGTTACCGACCTAAGCTTTCCTTCTTTCCTGACATACAATGCTGTTTGTGCTGCGAAATATGGATCTACTTGATCCATAAGGTCCTTAATCCTGTTCACCTTGTCTTTTTCTTTCTCATAATAAGAATCAGACAACATGGTAGTCATTACCGTAGATACCAACTCTTCTTCTGCGTTAGGCTTATACGCCTTCTCTCCCATGTGATTCACGATCGTAGGTTTAACACCTTCATCCTTTTTGTTAAACTTTCCCATTTGTTGTTGTTTTCTTTAAAGTGTTATACAAAAAAAAAGCAGTGATATTACTACCACTGCTTGAAAAAAAATATATCAAAATGACTACTCAATGAGGGAAAACCTGAAGTTAGTGTAAACAATGAAATAATGGATTTGAACCATCGACCTATACTTTAAAAGAGTATCGCTCTATCCATCTGATCTAAATTCGAAGTAACTAACCCCATCACCACTCATTAGTTTTTATGTATTTCAAACAGAGGAAAAACGGAGCCGGATAATTAAAATGAAAATATTGGATTCGAACCAATGAAAAGTATTTTTACAGAATACCGCGTTATCCACTACGCTAATTTTCGAAGTAACCGAACTCCTCACCATCTATATATTTTATTAAAACAGGGAAAACCCGGAATGTGTTTTGATATGAAAGGAGGTTTTGATCTACCAACTGATCTAATTTTTCTTACATGAAAAATATAGGACTCGAACCTATGACACAAACCGAAGTATCACCTTCCATCACCACTGTTTTATATCATAATCTCTCTTGATTACGATGCAGATATAGACACTAAAATATGATTTACAAATTAAAATGATTTAAAATGTATTAATTTGGATAAATATATTAATTGTGATAATATAAACACATTATACCTTGTCCTCCTTTACCACCTTTGCGAGACATTCCACCACCACCACCTCCTCCGGCTCCTATTCCTCCATTAGCTTGTATTTGTTTACCATCAAAGACAATCACGGTATTTTTTCCGTGATTGTCTGTAACTACACTTGGAGCTATATTATAAACTATTTGTTTAGATTGAAGATTTTTTATAATAAAATCTTTTACATATATAATAAGACCAGATCCTCCTCCCCCTCCAGAGTTTACCCCCTCCGGCACCGCCTCCTCCAACTACAAGTAAATCAAAATAACGATATCCATTTTCTATCGTATAATTTTGATCTATTCCAGGATTACTCGTTAATTTCACCAATTTGGGTGGTTGATCTTTATATATCATAAATCTCCTTCTCATATTATCTATTTTTAATCTTATCTTCAGAAATCAACCACTGGAATATAATTTTCCGGTTGCTAATTACTTTCTTTATCCTCATCAGCATCCAACTTCCTCTTAACCTATCCAGCCATGACCGTCTGAAATTAAGGGCATCAGGATTAACTGACTTATTTATATCGTTATCGTCCTTGATCCAAATAGGGGTCTCTGACCGGTCATCGTCAACCCTGTTGAAGAAGTCATTTAACTTATGTCTTCTATATACTTCAGTATCCAGGACCTCAGTATAGTCGCCTACGATCTTCGGATACGATATACGTTGCGCTAAATTATTCTTTTCTTCTGGAACAAGATGAATTTCACCTGAGTTGTTTGTGTCGTTGTAGATAGTTATCGTATCCAAACCTACTTTCCTGTCAAGTGTGTAATTCACATCATCAACGTATTTCCTTGCGTCAAGCTCATACTCAACAGAAGCCAGCGTAGAACCGTTATATTTCTCTTTTATCGGCACTTCTAATATAAATGGATATGTTGTTCCATAAAACGTTTGGAAGCTCTTATTCGTCAGCAAATGACTCCATAAGCCACCTTCTTCATCTGATGCCGGGAAGTTTATTCCTGTCTGGAAATATTGTTGCTGTTCTATATAATAGTCAGGGCAGAATGAGTAATACGATATCCATTCTTGCTTCAGACACGAATATCCGATAGTGAACGACACGTCCTTGAAATACTGTTCGTCTTTTAAGGATATTTCCTTATCGTTTGATGGCACCTCTGTTTCATTGTACAAGAACCTTCCACCATCATATTTATAATATGCCGGGTTCTTAACAGGTATATAATCCTTTTTCGTGATAAGTACCCTCTTATACCTATTATCCCATCCAAGAGACAGGCCAAGACCGATAAATTTATTATCCGTATCTTCTTCTGTCATTTCTGTACCGGTTGAGATATTAGTTATTCCGTATCTAAGAATCTTAAACGGAAGATGACGCTTAAGCCAATGTCTGATACCTACACTAAGTTCCTTAAGATTACGTCCGTTCGGATCGGTCATAAACACCTGTGCTCTTTTAGTATCTACCCAGAAATGACCAAATTCTGAACTAATTATTTCAGTACTCTGGGTTCCAGAATAACCAAGGTCGGTCGTGTTGTACTCCAGAGGCCGGGACGCGAACAGACCGCCGGTGCCCATCTCAGCCTGCCCTGGGGAGGTGCGCTCCTTGATTACGTCTATGGCGTTATGGAGCGAAACCTGGTCCTCGAACCTGACAAGAATCTGATCGGATTCAATACGCTTCATGTGAATAAGCTTCCCGTTGCTGGTTGGGAACTCATGATAGTCCATAGGCTTGTACGTTAGCCACGGATCTGTTTGACTGTTTTCAGATACGTCAGCCCTACTCCATATAACACCATTAGGTCGCTGGTAAGCACAATCATAAAAACGACGTTCGTATGTTGCCGGCAATACATTAGGTGTCAATGTCATTCTTGATGAATAGATAGGACTTATCTTGTAATCATTGTCCCTATGGATAGATACGTTCTTTTCTTGTGTCCACCAAACAAAATCTCCTACTTTTGGATAGAATAATTCATGAGGCTGAGAACCCTCTAATCTGAAATTACAATTTATTTCAGACTCTACAAGGAACTGAGGAATACCATAGAACCATGTATAAAATCTGCCATCTACATACTTACCGGAGGTGTCACCATTCAATTCATACAAGCTCTTCCTGTTTGGGTAAAAAGCATATCGTCCTTTATTAGAAGATGTCCAACTGTTAAAACGTTCGTTGTCCGTAACCTCCAGAGCGTCTTCCCCGGTGTCGTAATTGACAAAATACCGAGGATATCCGACATTTCTATAATCCATATAAGGGAAAGGTATCATATCTCCAATACCAAAAGCACTATTATAAAAAACAGGAAATTTTCTCTTTAATGAAAATCTGGTTATCACCGTATCACCACCGAACATCAGTTTCTTTTCATTAGTAAAAAAGCCACACCCTCCTATAGAAATCCACTTTATATCTTCTATTTGACCATATTGATCCGGCCTATATCGCATAAGCCTCATATACGGAGAGCAAATGTATGAAACTGATTTGGATTGTTCGAATGTTCTTCCTGCTACAACATCGCTTCCAGCAATAACCGAATCATCTATACGGCTACTGTCGTAGTTGTAGACATAGTTCGGATATTCCAATAAATATTTCGATTTACCATCTCCTTTTTCACCTGGATCACCAAATGATAAAAATAACGAAGATTCACGATCTATATTATTAACAAATAAGAATCGTCCCTCATTATCGTTTTTACCGGTTCCCCATTTAGATAACATACTGGCATCCATCATAGGATATACACCGGACTTCATATACTTAACAGAAGATAAACCACGAGCAAAATTTCGTTCATACTTATCCTGGTCCGTTATACCTATCATTGAATTATATAATCCTACAGAAGTATAATACCATGCATGATTACGTCTTGGTCCATTGTTTATAAACGTATTAAGCCAATCATAACGGTACTTACCGTACAATATCGGGCCCTTAGCAAGAGTTTGACTGATGGTTGACACCATTGAAGAAAACAGCACGGCCACACTTAAATTCGTTAGGAATCCTCCTCCGGTAAGACCAGCCGACCCTCCTATGTATCCAGACTGAGCCCTTATCTGAAGCTCTTCTGCTATCATAGCGGCTATTGTGGCACTTGATTCAACTGCGGCAAGTGACGCAGCCATCGTATAAGCGGCAGGACCTAAGATAGTCCATTTTGGATGATCTTCGACAGGTATAAAACTGCCTACAGACATTCCTCTTTGAAACCCGTCTATACATACTTCATTTGGAAGTTCGGGCTTGTTGAAATAAATATCAGGCGAACAAAATGAATACCACACGTTTCCTCCTTTGTCGAAAGGATGGGATATAAACTCGTCTCTTTTGCCAGACGTATAATTATATTGATCTTGTGATAGGTCATTATATGGGTAATTAGGATAGATATTTACATTACCATCGTCTCCTATGTATCTAAGCATATCGTAGGCCAATCCTGAAGCCACAACCGACCTATTTAGCCTCCTATCTCCACGATACAGTTCATATCCTACAATCGTATCTCTTTGTTGTTGCGTAATCAAACCAGAATCCACCGCAAAATCCAAAAATACTTGTATGGTGTTCTCATCCACCATAATACCTACCGGATATATTTCAGAAGCTATGTCATATCCACGTTCATCACTGTTCATAAAAGGTATATGCTTGTTATCTGGGAACCGGTAATGACGTATAGGTTGTTGGCAAAATACGGTAGAAGTATCTACTCCTCCATAAGAATGACCCTTGAAATAAGATAATCCATTTTTGTCTGACAAAGGAGCACCATAATATTCTGTTAACTTATTCATAATATTAGAATAAGCTTCTGTTTTTTTTGGATCATCATAAGATCTACCTGTGTCTATTTTCATCCTACTACTATCATAAAGTTCAAAATTAGCAGGATATTTCTCAGATGATTCCCAATATGCAAAATCCCCGTATTTATAAGGACGAGGCTTGCAATTGATGGGCCTATCTCCACATGTCTGACATTTTGATGCAAATAAGACAGTTGATCTAAGTGTTATAGAATCCACAGACAAATCAATCTTATTTACCTCCTTTTCTCTTATACCAAAAATATACGGATATATAGTTTTACCTGTAGCAAAAGAAACACCTAAGATAGCACGGGAAGGCTTCTTTCCTGGTTCTTCCTCTTCTTCTGGGGTATCATAATTTTTATAAGAACAAAATTGAATTTGTCTAAACGTCATTATCCAAGGAACTGCTACAATAGGAGATTCTATTGTAACATAAAAATAATTTTGACCTATAGAATCAAAAAACTCTTCATTTATTTCTCCGAAAGCCGGTCTTGCTATGTTAACAATAACGGAATGAGATGATTCATACTCAGGTCTATCAAATTCAACTGGTACTATTCCAAGAGGGGACCATGTTTCAACATCCTTCCAAAAAGAAACACGAACGTAATTGGTAGACACAGCATCCATTATGCCATCTACCTTTCCAAGAGCTTCAAGATAAAGAACTTTGTTCTCGTCTTTATAACCTTCTATGTCCCACTCTTCTGGTCTATTAATCCTAATAAATCTTGCATTTGTCATTACATTTCTGACAAACTTCCATACCACAAATTCAGATGCGAATCCAATATTAAGCTTATCCCCCGTAGGATTGTTAAATGTAGCATTGTTCACATACCCCTCAAATTTCCAATCAGTTTCAGCTATACCGGTATCTGAATTTTTATATATCATATCTTGCAACTTCTCAGAAGCTTCAGGCCAAAATTGCTCAATACAATACCTGGGCCCGTTCTTTGATCTATACTGATTATTTATGACCGTACTGGTAGATCTGCCGGCTCTCCAATCTCCCACACCATTTATCCTTTGACTCCATCCATCTATATGAAGAATATAACTTCCAAGAAGATAATTATAATTTTGAAAGTTGTTATAATCAGTTCTTGACACAGTAGGATCAGAGCAATAACTCTCAATATAACATCCGCATGTACAAGGCATGGTATCTAATACGTATATAGCATCAGACACGGTTTTTAAAACAGATCCAGGTTGTAAATATGGATAAAAATCAGAACAAAGATGTTGATTGCCATCACCTGATATGCTGCCAGCGCTATACCCAAAAAATGCTTCCTCCATCCATTCAGATAAAGAGTCCATTGTCTCATAGTTGAACAACACAGAATACTTATTCTGATTTTCTCCTCCTGTGGTATATAGATAATCTGTAGAGACGTGTTCCATTTCGCTAAGAACCTTATAGATATAATCTTCTACAAGGCCTGTTATTAGTGGAACTGGAGCTGACAATATAGATTCTTGACGATGAGGGACTTCGCAGTCTCCTTCCATTTCTGGTAACCTAATATGATCAATTGGCTCCATATAATCCTGTGTTCCATCTTCTCTGTATTTGGTAGCTATATCACATATCTGTCTTTCATTGTTTCCATTCTCCTTATTATTACAAGCTACAAGACCTATATTTTCAGACAAATAATTTATAGGGGTTCCTACAATATCATCATAATCGATAATAAATCTTGATTTACCTTTAAAAGTGGCAAAATTGCTTTCCACTATAACAGTTTGACCTACAGTAGCCGGGTTATTACACTCTTTCTGTTCTTCATCTATAACAACCGCATCGTCGTCAATCAATACCCCATCTCCTGCCGTATTGCTATACTGCCATACATATTCCCTTTCCACTCCTGAACAATTCGGAGCATATGCGTTTATAGACTGGTATGGGATACTGTCTTTGTTCATTTCCTCTCTTGCCTTATCAGAAGGTGGGGGAATAAGAACAAACGCTGGAGTTTTATAACCAGTAGATGTCTTAAATGATATAGAAAAAGGATATACTTCATTCCTCATGTATCCAACATACAACGAACAAGCATTACCATCTTTATACAGATCCTCGTGGGCTACCGATGCCTGCCATTTTAGGAAATGCCCCATAAGAGAAACTACAGGTTGTAAATTCCACTCTTTTTCAGCAGTAAGACCATACTGCAAAAGACGGTTTCCAACCGATACTATTCCTCTCGATGTATTATATATGGCTCTTTTTAAAGAGATATGTTCAAATGTTGTCCTCTTATTATTAAGATCAGAATAATAGTATATGGTCTTCTCTGTAATAGGATGAATACCTTCTATGAAATAATCCACTACAGGTTGTGTTTCACCATTGTATCCTACAGTATTCTGAATAACAGCCACCTTGTAATGGCTGACTTGCCTATCCAAATTAGATACCTTAAGTCTTATACCAAGATTAGTTCTTTCTCCCCATTTCCCATCATTTATCCTGATATATTGCTCATCAAATACATGAACAGGGTTAGTCAATGAAGTATAGTTAGTTTTCTCGTTGCCAAATTCATCACACAGAGCCACAGCAAACTGATACACGCCCGCGCGTAGGCTGCCCCCGTACTCTATCTGTACCGGCTCTACACATGGCTGATCCAGCAGCGGAAACACCCTAAGTTTCTCACACGCCAGAAAACAACCATTCTCCTGCATGAATTTATCTCTGTCATATTCTTTATCGCATATCTTATACCCATGATAATGATACCATATATCACCTTCATCATCAGGAGTAAGGGCCTTGTCTACAATAACATACCTGGGAGGATTATAGTCGTCAGTCCAGTAAATGCATTTCCCACATTTCTCTGTCTTTATTTCTATGGTTTTTATAGGATGATAGATAGAGAAATTGAGGCACGAATCTTGCTCGTTGTCTTCCAACAAGGTTTTCATGCCAGAGCACAACGACTCCGATCCTTCTACCATAGATTCTATATCGGAGTCGGATAAGATACTTGTATCGGATTCAGGCTTGAAATAAGTTATCTTAGATACGCCCGTTTCAGGATTTGTTATAAAAAAATAGATATTGCCTGAAGTAAGATCATTCTTATAACCAATAACCTTAAACCCATCGAAATCAATACATTTAAGGTTACTGTGCTCGTTAGATCTCATCCCAACATTACCATCCTCGGATTCTATGTTGGCATTCAAGGCAAACGTATAATGCTGATCCGTAAGACTCGACGGATGCAGATCGCGGTTCATACCTGTTTGAGGAACCGCTATGTTTCTGTTATCTTCTGATGCCATCTTTGTAACTGTTTGTCACAAAGATAGCAAAAGAGATTTAATCATGGGCTTTCAAAGTGAGCGTAAAATGGCAGATAATCACCTTGTCACATATCTTTTACCCCTAATCAAAACAGTGCCATCACCACCAGCTCCAGCATAAGCCATAGAGTATCTGACGCCGCCGCCTCCGCCGCCATAACCTCCACCTCCTTTACCAGATCCGTTTGTTGATCCTCCTGTGCCAGATCCTTCACTGTAATCAGATATTCCTCCTCGGAATGCTACTCCGGTGTCAGTTTCTCCGCTTCCACCACCAGCATTTCTTTTACCGCCGGATTCTCCAAAATCTCTGGTGGTATGACCTTGACCTTTGATTACTCCATACTCTTCTCCATTAGTGTTTCCACCATCTGAAGCACCATTTTGTGTATATGATGAACTGCCGGCACTACCACCATCTCCTCCCTTCCATTTATTAGCTCCCTTTCCACCATTTGCTCGATAAGACGAGTTCATAAATTGAGAATAACCACCATCTTTACCAGGAGAATTTTGTTCGGCTTGATAAACTTTTTCTCCTCCCTTTCCTACTGTTATAGAAATAGATTGACCTGGCTTTACAGCAATAGCTTCTCCGTCTTTCCAGCCTTTGCTATCAGATTTGAAGGTCTTGGTATAACCACCTCCACCGCCGGCAGAGCTACCTCCGCCTCCGCCTCCAACTAAAAAAACGTCTACGAGAAAACAGCCATCAGGAACTATCCATGTGTAATTCCCGGCTGGATAAAACCTTATAAGAAAGTCTTCAAGCTCCCTATTTTTATCAAAAGAAAAACGACGCCTCATAATATATCAGGAATTACCCCCCCCCCTATATATAATAACTTATTGTAAATCATATAATTATATTTAATATAGATAATCAAACAAATACAAAGAAAGAATCATTGCGATATATACTACTCTTCTCTGTTGCAGAAGTAATACAATCAACATCTTTCCTACTCACGATAATACTCCTTTCTGTAATATTTCAAGAAACTAAACCCTTCAGACTCCTCTCTAAAAACATCATGCCGATTCCAATACTTTTCTAAGTTATATGCTTCTCTTTCAAATACGATATTATGATATGCCTTGTCATGATCGCGATATATACACAACCTAATCAGGTACTCAATTAAATACCATGCATAGTATAAAAATATCGGAATAAGGGACAACCACAACATCCACCATCCTGCATTACCGAATAATAAACACAATCCTATTGTAAGCAATGATATAAACATACCAAAATAAAATAACGTATGATACTGATTACAATGCGCCTCCTCATGATATTCGGTTCTCAATGATATACTATCACGTTCGGTAAATACGGCCCCAAACAGCATAATTGTTTTATAGCCGTCAATGAACGTAAATAACTTAGCTATTTTTGATTTATAGTATATTTTCATTGCCAAAAAATATTTTATACCAATTACACAAAGTTAAAAACTCTATAGGAGAATTAACTCCATCCCATTCCCATTCATTAAGGTAGGACTCTAAGCTACTCCCATCAACACCTTCACATCCATGAAGAAAAACCAGATGAGGCATAAATAATTCTCCTCCTTCCAAAGATTTGTTAAACTTACTAACCAACCTCTTTCTGAACTTAGGACCGTACCATGATTTTTCATTTGTGGATCCAAGACAATAGTAAGAATTATTTTTGACTTTAATGCCAAACCATTTACATACATATGGATGATATACCCTATCTGCTAAGAATATAAATGGCTTATACCATAGGCAATGCCAGAATGTACTACACTCGCCTCCGAACTTCTTAAAAGCCCATCTGAACCCTCCAGAGAAGTACCAATTGTTAGCCCCTCTCTTAACCTTAACTTTGTATTTAAGATTCTTGTTACGGTTGCTAACCCTATCCCACGGCTTGACCTTATCGGTATCCATATCAGGAAGGAATGTCCAATGATGAAGTAAGGCACTGTAATAAGGATTATATATCTTATGTCCGTTTCTAATAACGTACTCAAAAATGTCGTATCCTGCTTGCCTGGCTTCTTCAAATCCTTTTTCTGACAAGAAAGCTAATATAGGAGCCAGATTCCAGATCTGATCTTGTGAAGTGAATGGGGAGAAGCATGGATCTTCGTCTTTCAACTCTATACCATTAGTGTACCCGGAACTTATCTTGGTAAGGCCGAATTTGCTTGCATCTTCGCTATGGATATCGTCTCTTAAGAAAAATCCTTTTTCGAATTTGAAATAAATACCTTTATTGCTATTGAAAAATAGATCATAAGTAGTATCGGCAAGACGAGTAAGCACCAGTATGGCATTACGAACATCATCTTCTGTCTTGTTACCAAGAACCATTTCCGTGTATAGGAACTGGAGATACTGAGCCAGATTAATGGCTCCGTCGCCGACCCAGCCTACCCCGTTCTTCACCGACGACAGTGGGATGCACGAGGCCTGCTCTGTGTAGCTGGAATCATAAACGAAATCCCGGTAAAACACCTCCTTAATCCTATTGTATTTATCCCAAAGACTTTCCATCACCTTAACCTATAACAATAACACAATCACGCTTTTCCTTATTATAAACCATCGTACCCATCTTAGTGTACAAACCTTTTATATTTTGGTAATTGGTTTCACCATGAGCCGAAACGTTGGTAGTGATGCTGTCGGAGTAAACCTCCTCGCCACCTTCGTTAATGAAGTTAAATCCTTGTTTAACCATCTCTCCTCCAAGGTAGGCTGTAAAAGACACAACGACATTTCCTCGCCCTCTATTCCCATACCAATTACCATAGATATCGGCATTGATATTAGGCTCAGACTCGTCCATGCCCGGCGCTGATAGCAAGGTCTTCATCTTAATAAGCGCCCCTTCAAGGCCAGACTGCATGTTATCACCACCATAAATAAGGTAATCACCTACCTGTTGTTGGGTAGTAGCCCACTGCTTACTCCATCCAACGTATTTATTATCTACATCCGAGATGCCTGTATTGGTGAACCCGGTTGCAGTATCAAAATCAGAACCGTCTTCTGATTCCCATCCGTATCTAAGAACAAGATAATCGAACTCAGGAATTACAACGACCTGCTCGCCGGCAGCTTGTGTGATTGTAACGCTCTTACTCTCTCCACCAGCCGCTACCTTAGCTACGCCTCTACGATCTTCAGCTACCGGATTAGGGCCGGCTGTGAAAATGATGTTTGCCGGTCCTACGCCTCTCATTTTGTCGGCAGTTACTATTTCGCTTGCACTAACTTCTAACATCTTATTTATTTTTTAATATTTCGAATACGTATATCCAACTCGACAAAAATACTATCGGGCAATACATTGTCTCTACCAAACTCGCATCTCCTTTAAATTGCCTGATTGACCAAACAATCATAGATGCGATAACGCCAGATAAATATATAAATAAGGCTACCTCAATCATACCAATTTAAGTATATCATCAATAACTGGATACGCCTTAGTATATATCTCAAACTCAGCACGGCGCCGTCTAAGAGGTTCGTACATGCCTTTCAATGTCATACCCATCATCTTAAGTTCGGTCTTCGCATTTTTCAACTTAACCAAATCTTGCTGTGCATACAACTTGAACAAATCGGCTGCTCCTTGAGCTTCGGCATTATACATCAGCTCCTCAAATAATCTCATCTTCACAAAATTATCTACATAATCCAATACCAGACCTTGAGGCGTGTCTGGTATAATTATATTAGATTCTCCGTCAAATGGAAGAGACCGGTACTGCATGTAAATAGGGCCATCGAAATTAGCATACAGGAATCCGTTTACGATGTTTATCTCATACGGACTATCCTTTATTACCTTATTCCGGCATTTACTCAAACAAGAATCACGAAGCATAGGCTTAGCAAGACCTAACATTACCGGCCGGTCATAATAGCAACGAACTTCATGATCGCGATCATGAACATTAATATAAAATTTTTCAACTATCACTTTCTCGCATTCGTCTTTACAACATTCATCGCAAGAACACCACCTATAACTTCTTTCGGTACGTTCTTTCCAGGCTATTGTATTTTGAAGTTCTGGTATCACCTTGTCACCTTCTGGCACCTCATATCCTTTAAAATCGCATTTAAAAGCCAGAATAAGATCAAAGTAATCACCAGGCATACGGGCCTGCCCTCGCTTGACGTCCACTACCGCTTCTTTACGCATAGTAATATCGCCTCCAAACTTCTTCAGGGCGATTTCGACCCATTTGTAGATGGATACTTCATCTATCAGATCACGCTTGTCAAATGATCTTAAAGACGATTTTAACTCTATGATATAATCTTCGACTGTCATTACTTTTAAAAAAAATGGAGGACAGGAAACAAACCTGACCTCCACAAAGATATGAATAATATGTATAACGCCCTATTTTGTGTTTTCAAAAGTTAGGATCTTCAAACTTGCCGTACTTCAAGAAAAGGCTCCTACACTTTTCCTTTATCCCCTTAAGTGTGACTTCATATCCGGCACCAGTCATGTAGATGGTTTGCTGATTAACTCTTTCCCCAGAATACTTATCTACAAAATATGATCTATACACACCAAACTTATTTTTGACAATATCACTGTATAACTCCCATCTACCCTGCCCATTTCTGAACATAAACTTGACTTCCTCAAGAAACAAACGAAGATTCTTTTCTGCGATGATGATTCCATTCTGCTCAAGCTTCTTCGCCACATCTCTGATTAGCCACATGTTTTCATGATCCACCTTTTTAAATGACTCAGAAAACTCTATATCCCCTTTCTTTTCTTCTAACGTATTTACAGCTATTTCTTTTTCCATTCTTTCTTGCTCCGCCCTTTTATGTTCAGCCAAAGCAATAGCTTCCGCTTGCTGAGCTCTACGATACTGCTTAGCCCATTCTTCGGCTGCTTCTGCCGGATCAGTAAAATTTGGAATAGAAACCAAGTTTGATGTTAAAAATTCTTTTATCTTCGAGTTACACCATAATCTAAAATCAGTATCCAACCATCTCGCAAAATCTATGGCGAGATCTTCAAACATCCATGTACCTCCTCCATTTTCAGGACTTCCAAACATGGTTGTAACTATCTGATTCTCAGAAAGGTGGGAAAATCCCACCATTGACTTAATTAATTGATTTACAGACGGCAACCTTAGATACTCGGCAGGTTTCTTATTGAATGCTTTTGCCATCTGTGTGGCATTTAATAATATACCATAAGAAGTTTTTATAAAAGAAACATTATGGCCATTATAGCTAAAAATTTTAGATAATTTTACAGATAAATCCATTTCGTTAGATTCTGACGTCAAAATAATGTTACTATCCTTCGCATTGTTTTGAAAATTGTTTACCTTTGCCTCCATAGAGCTTTATTTGTATAAAGATATTTTGTTAGCATTATATCCGTCCGCTTGCGAAAGTAGACGGATATGCAAAAGTAGCGATTATCCTGTATCCACAAAGGGTGATCGCTACTTTTTTTCTACGACTTTCTATGTCCTAATTCTTTATCTTCGAAAACTCTCTTAATCTGGAAATCTTTAAACACTCTTCTTTTAGCAAGTATTTCATTGTACATAAATCGGTATCTTCGTCCTTTATTCATTTTAACCCTTAACTTCTTTTTTAAACTATCTTGTATTACAAAATGGTAATATCTTTTGGAGTCTGCGAAATCCATAGCCAGGTGGTTGTAGAGGTAGCCGTTGGTGCCGAGCCTGCTCACGATGTCCAGGTCCCGCCTGACGGCAAAGCGCTGCCCCGGTATAAGTACATGGCATAAGTATCCTACGTTATCTACATAAACACCGGCATCAGCCTCTATATAATGTTCTGATACGGTTTTCCATATAATAGACAACAACCTTAAAACCTCTCCCCTGTCTCTTATCATGCCTTTCTTAAAACCATTCTTTCTCTTCATAAGACGATGGTAGTAGGCTACAAAATACGGTGATTGTATTGATGTTCTTTTCATCATTCAAAAATTAAAATTATACATTTCAGATAATTAACATTAGAATGTATTGTTGCTTTGAAATACTATTCTATATTTGCAAAGTCTACCGATCCTCACGGACAGGTAGACTTATAAGTATTAATTTTAAAAACGTAGTAAAGTTATGAAATCGAATGTTGTTTTACAATCAAAAGATCGAGTTTTGTTAGGAATGAACGTCTCTGTTATGTCTAAAGACGGTTATGTGTGTATAACAGACGCCGTTTCGGCCATGAATAAAAAGAGAAAAGAAAAAGGGCTAAAAGATAAAAAGGTTAATGACATAGTGGTTACAATGTCATTCAACGAAAGATGCTTCGAACTTGTCAATAAGCTGAGCGACAGGGATTTATTGAGGCGGAGAAATATCCACCTCAATGATAATGGGTTGATAATCAACAATATAATGGATCTATCAAAATTAGATCTTGCTTACAAAAAAGGCAAGGGTGTTAATCAGAGATGGTTTGTAAATCCCTATCTGTTTGTCATGATTGCATTAGAGATGGATCCAGAAATTTACGCAGAGGTTGTCATTTGGCTCACAGATGGTTTGATAGAAAACCGGAACGAAGCCGGCGATGCATACATTAGGATGTGTAGCGCAATAAGCAGAATAGCTCCAAACAAGAATGACTTGAAAGACAGTATAAAAAGAGTTGCTAAAGCTATTAATTTCATTGTTTTTAATAAACACGAAGATGGGATAAGGAATACTGCCAGCAAAGATGAGCTCAATGACATAATAGCTATAGAGAACGTCATAGCCTCTGTTATTGATGACGGTTTTATTAAAGACTACAATTCTTTGATAAGTTACCTCGGAGATAAATGGAAAAGGAAATGGGGAAACCCTGTTCTTGCATTGAAATAGTACAAAAAAAAAGACACCCGGCCAAACTATATAACTATGGCCGGGTGTCCAATAAAAAGAATCACTGAACAATTTTGCTTTTCTGATTGGAATCAAGATTCGGATTTTCATCGACAGGAATCTGTAGCCTGAATGCTACTTCCTTTATCGTCTCTGCCACTACATATTCGATCAATTTAATAGGGCAGATAAATTCGTGTTCCCATTCAGATTCGCACCCTTTAGGTGTAGGATCGCAGGCCATTAACTCCAGCGCCTTCTTTCTTCTTGTTGTAAAGAACTCTACGTTAATAAGCTCTATATGAAAATCCGGTATATAAATATAGTCGTTTTCTACATAATAAAAAGGACGCCGTTCTTTAACGTATTTAGCATACGGTCTTTTTTGTTCATTACGATACGACTTTATTTCAGCAAACTTAAAAAATATGGTGTTATCTACGTTAGTCACCTTGGTAATAGCCGGTCTAAGGGCAGAATAAAGAAGTCCTGGAAGCTTATGCTTTGACCGCATAAGTGTATTACATAACGCAAATTCGGCATCGCAGCAAACTATTTTATCAACTTCAATCATCTCCAGGCAAGTAACATAAGTTAGGAGCCGGTGGTCGCCAAGCAACGTCCCATCATCCCATCTCTGGGCTGTATAAGATTCGGCTTTGGTTCTACCGATATTCAATATCCATCTCCGGCTAACATGGGAGTCTTTATCAAGGGCATGAATGCCATTTATGACTCTTGATACAAATTCACCATTTGTAATCATACTCCCCTCCTTTCTTTTGCTCTGGATTCTCTTGATTTAGCATTCAAGATCCTCATATAAATCTCTCTTTCGCTCATGCCGGATATGGTTTTTATAGCATCATCCAACATAACTTTCGTATATAAAGGTTTAGGGGATCCTTTTATCTTAACCGGATCAGGAACTAACTTAGCCTTCCGATATTCATAAAATTTCTTAGAAGTTACATTAAGATAAGAAACAGCCTCTTCCCCGGTATAATACTTAGCCGGATTAGCAAGCTGCGTCCATGTCTCAAGATCGTTGGCTGTAAGATGATCGCATTCCCCGCTTAAAAACACCTCCTTTATCTTATCGCATACCGCCGCACCACTTTTACGCAGCGTCTCTGTCAGAATTTCTTTCATTTTCAAAACATCCTGTTTTAAATCTTAAAACAATAGAGGCAATGATTATCAAAAGAGTAACAGCCATAACAGACCACACTACGATATTGTGTTCAATAGGCATCTCAATATTAACCGTAACCCATTCTACACAGATATTAAAAATCATGCTATAGATCAATAACCTATGCCATATACAAAACCTGAACATTCTTGAAAAAGCCAAGAGAAATAGGTCCCATGATAGAGAATGACCTAATATCGGATACACCAATTAGTGATACTAAAAGGATAAAACTCATCAAAAATGCTGGCTAACATAATAACCTGCATCAACACAGGATAATACTTCACAAACGTCACACAGACATTCCTTTGCCCTTTACTAATAAAATTGTTGCTCATAATAAATTGTTGTTATGTTATTAAAATGGGGAAGGTGATCAGCGCCTTCCCCTGGTTTTCAATCACTTTTTAGTGCTCGTCTTCTTTCTTTTCATCTTGCCTCCAACGCTACCGCCTTGACGCATTTTAGGTTTGTCTTTCTTATCGACTTCACCACCCTGACGAGCTTTCTTTTTACAAGCCATGATACTAAAATTTTAAAATTGAATGATGTGCAATATTAATCAATTTTATTCTAATAACCAAAATGAAATACAGCAAAAAGGGGCAATTAAATTAATTGCCCCTAATATACCTATTACAACCTAACAGATGCAGTCGGCTTACCCCAGAAGCTATAAACACATCCATTTTCGTCACCTTCCATAGCCATACCCGTAAATGGATTAAAGCTACATCTTACCCAGCATCCACAACTTTTAGTATTGCAAGTATCAGATGATCCACCACAAGTAGAAGGAGTAGAAACAGGTTCTCCGTTTATATAAACGGGTCTGTATTTCAATGCGAAATATCCATTTTCGACACTCGTACAATAAATACCAGTAACAACAGATCCGGCAGGTACGTTAAGACGTTCTCCGTTCTTCGTACTTGTTGTTACTGTTTGAGTCTCTCCTCCGTAAGTCACATTTACACCGCTTTGACCTCCTTCCGGTATCAATGGCGCATACCAGAATTGGAACTTTCCATTTTCATCCCCTTCCATGTACATGGCCATTATCGCATTTCCGCTTGGACAACTGTAATTACATCCCTTCTTATTCATAGTGGCAGATTGTTGTTGACGAGAACTGTCACCTATTAAAGAGACAGTAACAAGAGGCTTTTCTGCCGCAGCTTGTGTAACATTTATTCTCAATGTCTTACCACTGTCATTTTGAGTAAGCAAAATAGATCCAGTACGAGAAGAAGATGTACTTGTGTTAGCAGTTATCTTAATAACACAAACCATACTATCCGAGGTCTGATTTTTATATTCAATCGTAATCCAAGACGGTTTGGACGTAGTACTATAACCATGATAAGAGCCATTCAATGTACTTTTGATTGTATATTGAGCATCATTAGATGCAGCTTGAACAGATAAAGATTTATCTGAAGTAGTATCATCATCGAATGTGAATTTATACAGCATTTGTCTTGCCTGAGAAATGCTAAGAGTAACTGTCTTTCCAGATTCATTTTGAACAAAAACAATGTCACCAGATCTGGAAGAAGATGTTGTATTGGCAGATAACGTCACCACAACCTTCATACTTTCAGAAGTCTGGTCTCTGTAATCAACAGAACACCAAGAAGGTTTTGACTTTACAGAATAACCTATATATGAATTATTCTTGGTACTTATGATAACTTCTTCAATATTCTGAGATTCTCCAGTTACAGACCTCGACTTGCTCGTTTTTCCATCATGGAACTGAAATTCGTATGGAGCATATCCGCATTTTCCAACTTCAAGCTCGTATTTTACATCTTGATTTCCACAATCATCGTAACGAACGTATTTTACCTTATTGCTGTTGCTTCCAGATCCACATCCAGCTTCTTGCCAAGAACTGTAAGATCCGCAATTACAACAATTCCTACAACTTACAGAATATTTACGATCTATGCTACCAGAGCAACTATCACGATAAGCATTGTACTGAGTATGACCTACGCAGTCTCCTGTTCCGTAATAAGACCAGTCTGTACAAGATTCTCCACCTCCATTAACCCACCTTGTGTTGTTGTAAGAAGAAGAACATGGATTGGTGTCACGTTGTTGTTTCTGAGACGTGCAACCGCTGCAACGGGTACTTCCGGTATCCGACCAAGAAGGAGTTGTGCTATCAGCTACGCAATCACCGTTTTTGTTAGCCACTGCCTGACCTTGGGAATTTACAGCATCTTGAGCTTTTTTGTTGGCATCAGCTTGACTGATATTGGACGTAAATGGACCACCTACCTGGTCTTGGGTTACGGTAACAGGAGAACCATGCTGACAGCTTCCACAATTATTTCTGGTGAAAACCTTACTTGCCTTACCAGTCCAGGTACAAGTTCCCTGCGCGTCGGCGAGAGCCTGCCCCTGCTGTTCGACGGCAGCCTGAGCCTTGCTATTTGCGTCTTCTTGACTTACTGTAGACGTAAAAGGACCGCCAGTTACATCATCTTGGTCTATGATAACCTTAGACCCGACACCTCCGTCAGCACACTGTTTTGTAAATTGCTTGCTATATGTTCCGATCCAGGTACATACTTTGTCTCCGCCTTCTACCCAACGCTCATGTTCTCCACCATAACATTCGTTGGTATTAACCTGTTTTTTATAAGATTTACCACCTTCACATTTGGTTTCGAGCGGCTCAGAATCTTCCCATACAGGATCGGTGTTATCTGTTTCACACGTTCCGTTCTTGTTAGCATAAGCCTGACCCTGGGCTTCTACGGCTTCCTGAGCCAACCTATTTGCCTCTTCCTGACTTTCATTGGAATAGAACGGTCCACCCACCATGTCTTGTGTTACGCTCATCGGAACACCATGCTGACATGATCCGCAATTGTCTTTCGTAAATTCCTTGCTATATACACCTACGAACCGGCATTTACCTCTCTGGTTGGCAATGTTCTGCCCTTGGGCTTTAACAGCTTCCTTGGCCTTATTATCAGCATCTTCTTGACTTACGAAAGAAGTAAAAGGATTACCTTCAACATCAGCTTCACTTACCTCTACTTCTGTTCCTGAATCCGGTATCTCACAGTCGTTCTTCTGGAACGTTTCTGAATAATGACCGGTCCAGCTACAAACTTTATTTCCGCC
>ERZ779798.64-NODE-64-length-38013-cov-16.6294_pt1 | contig 38013 bp, 24 predicted proteins | sample MGYA00433090_ERZ779798 | MGnify/ENA primary metagenome ERZ779798 (study PRJEB29588, sample SAMEA2151468) | human gut metagenome | biome: human gut; feature: human-associated habitat; material: faeces | place: Denmark | collected 2008/2010 ...
GGGCGTCTTCGGCATCGTGCTCTTCGAGACGCAGCACCGCCGCCGCGAGGTGGCCGTGCGCAAGGTCATGGGGGCTACGACGGGCGAAATTCTCCGGCTGTTCAACCGCCACTACATCCGGCTGGTTGTCGTCAGCTTCGTGATTGCCGCGCCGTTGAGCCTCTGGATCGTCCACCGCTGGCTTGCGTCGTTTGCCTACCGCACACCGATCCACTGGTGGGTCTTTGCCGCGGCCTTCGCCGCCGTGCTGCTCGTGACGATCGGAACCGTCACCTTCTGCTCGTGGCGCACGGCCGACGAAAATCCCGCCGACTCCGTGAAATCCGAATAACCGAAATGCAAAAACAGAACATCTTACTTAAAAAACATCTGATATGGCTATGCTGAAAGTAGAGAACCTCCGCAAGGTTTTCCGTACCGAAGAGATCGAAACCATCGCCCTGAACGGCGTGTCGTTCGAAGTGAACGAAGGCGAGCTCGTCGCCATCATGGGCCCCTCGGGCTGCGGCAAATCGACGCTGCTCAACATCCTGGGTCTGCTCGACAACCCCACGTCGGGAAGCTACCGCCTGCTCGACCGCGAGGTGGCCGCGCTCCGCGAGAAGGAGCGCACCTCCTTCCGCAAGGGCAACATCGGCTTCGTTTTCCAGTCGTTCAACCTCATCGACGAACTGAACGTCTTCGAGAATGTCGAACTGCCGCTGATCTACCTGCGAGTGAAGGCTTCGGAGCGCAAGCGCCGCGTGAACGAGATCCTGAGCCGCATGAACATCTCGCATCGCGCCGAGCATTTCCCGCAGCAGCTCTCCGGCGGCCAGCAGCAGCGTGTGGCCATCGCCCGCGCCGTGGTGGCCAACCCGAAACTGATTCTTGCCGACGAGCCCACCGGAAACCTCGACTCGAAGAACGGACAGGAGGTGATGGAGCTTCTCTCGGAACTGAACCGCGAAGGGACGACCGTTATCATGGTGACCCACTCGCAGTACGACTCGACCTTCGCCCACCGTGTGCTGCACCTGTTCGACGGCGAGCTGGTCAAGGACCTCACCAACCGCATGTGACCGCTGCAGGACAAACGACGGGGCCGGATCGCTTTCAGACGATCCGGCCCGTTTTCCGTTGTCTTGTCCGGCCGCCGCCCGGGAGGGCGGCCTCTCTTACGGTTGCTGCCGGGTGTTGCGCGCGGCTATTCTTCCTTTGCCGCGTTCAGGTCGAGCATCTTGATGAAGTATCCGCCGACGACCGAGCGGGCCATGAAACCGCGGCGGTTGGGCTTGTCGGTATAGACCCAGTCGGACATCGGTACGCGGTCCACCGTTTCGTTCATGAAGTCGTAGAGCGGCGAGATGAATGCCTCGAAGGTGGCCGGGTCCTCGGCCAGCGTGGCCGTCCAGACGATCCAGTCGGTCTTCGTGTAGGTCTCGCGGCTGTCGAGCGGGAGTCCGTAGCGGTTCTGCCGTGTGAGGTAGTAGGCGATCTCCTTTCGGGCGATCGAATCGGGGAAGATGCCGAGCCCGAGGAGCTTGTCCCAGACGATGTTATACTTCTGGCTCCACGTGCCGGGCTTGTCGAACGTCAGGCGGTAGTGGTTGCCGTCGTCGGCCATTTCGGCCCAGCGGGCGGCCATTTCGCGTGCCTTTGCGGTGTAGCTCTGCGCCACGTCGTCCTTGCCGAGCATTTCGGCCATGCGCCCGTAGGCGGCAATGCCGAGGATCGCCTTGATCGAGAGGTTGGCATTGTGGGCGAAGTGTCCGGCGAAGTCGTCGGTGCAGAGCTGGTTCTCGGGGTCGAGGCCCTTCTCCACAAGGTAGTCGGTCCAGGTCGTGAGCGTCTCCCAGTGCTTTTCCGCATAGTCGGCATTGCCCTCCGCGGCGCATACGGCCGCCGTCAGGATCAGCATGTTGCCGCCCTCCTCGACGGGCATGTCGCCTCCGTAGGTCTGGCCGTTGGCCCGGGGGTAGGTCCCGACGTCGTGGGCCGGGAAGGGCTTGGTCCAGCGTCCGCTTTCGCTGTAGTCGAAGATGTGGTTCATCATGCCCTTGGCCAGTTCCGGGTTGTAGAGCAGGTACATCGGGGCCGAAGGGTAGGTGATGTCCACCGTGCCGATCGAGCCGTTGCTGTTGTTCTCCTTCGAGAAGAAGCGCAGCTCGCCGTCGGGTCCCTTCACCAGCTTGTGCGCGGCGAACGACTGCCTGTAGGCCAGGGCGCACAGTTCGGCATACTTCCGGCCTCCGGCCTCCGTGGCCCGGGTCATCAGTTCGCGGTCGAAGGCACAGCAGCGTCCGATCAGTTCGTCGTACTCTTCGTGGGCGGCGCGGAACTCGTCCACGATCGTGCGGTCGCCCGCAGCGTTCCAGTAGGGACGCAGGTTCTCGCCGAAGTATTGGATCGAGTAGATGTCGTCGTAGCCGATGAGCCATTTTCCGCGGGCCTCTTTCGTCGTGCCCAACTTGCGGGTGAAGGCCATCGTGGCCCGCTCGTTTTCGCCCTTTGCGGCATCGGGTGCCGGTGTCCCTTCCACAAAGGCGCGGCGCAGCTCCTCGCTGGTCCCGAGGCTTGCCGAGGTGGCGGCGTCGGCCTCCGTGGCGAGGAGGAAGTAGCCCCAGTCGATGCGCAGGTCGTCGCCGCTCTTGGCCAGGATGTTCTGCTCCTTGCTGCCGGCCTTGACGAAGAGCAGCCCCTGCTGCTCGAAACGCTCGCCGACCGACTCCTGATAGGGTTGGTCGAGCGCCCAGCGGGGCGATGCCTCGAGGTAGAGCTCCGTGTCGTGAGCCTTGCCGTCGTTCGACGTTATGGTGTAGGAGATGTAGTTCACCGGACGGCTGATCAGCTCCAGGTCTTCGGGCATGAGGGGTGCGGTGAACGTAAGGCGCAGGTCCACGTCGCCGCACGTGAACGTGTAGCGGGTCTGCGTGGCCTGTACGTCCACGCCGGTCTGCGCGGCCGTCCTCTCGAGCAGCGTGTGCTGCTCCTTCTGCACGAGCAGTCCGAAGTCGAGCAGCCCGTTGGCCACCGGGTTCCAGCAGTGTGCGGCGATCAGGTTTTCGCCCTTCGCGAGGCTGCGCACGGCCTCCTCGGGGAGCTTCACCACGGCGTTCTTGTTGCACGTGGCTCCCGTCTCATGCACCTTGATGCCGTTGATGTAGAACTCGGCGTTGTCGTCGTTCGAGAACTCCATGTAGACCGTGCGTCCCTCGAGCGGCTCGTCGAGCGTGAAGGTGCGGCGCACCCAGATGTGCTCGTCCGTCCAGTCGGTCTGTGCGGTCGGTTCGTTGATCTTCGTGCCGAAGGCGCCGCGGGCGCTCTTCCATGCCTTGTCGGCGAATCCCGGGCGCTGCCATCCCTCGGCGGGCTCCGCCGTTGTGTAGCGTCCCTCCCAGGCTCTCTGCTGCGAGGTCGGCACCACGGGGGTCATCTCCACCTCTTCGGTGCCCATGAAACGGTAGGGGATGCCGTCCACCTTGAGTACGCCGATCAGCGGGAAGTCCTTCCCGGTCCAGTGTTTCACGGGACCGTCATAGAGGTTGTCGGTCATCGACCATGCGCTGGTGTAGGGGTCGATCGTCACGAGCGGGTAGGCCGGAGCGCGGAGTGTGCTCGCGATTGCGTCGTGCTGCGCCGCCTCGTGCCCGCAGCCGGCCGTGAGGGCGGCTGCAGCGCAGAGCGGCAGTAAAAGGAATCTGTTCATCGTTCTTTTCCGTGTGGGTTTGTGTGTTCGTTTACCAGGTGATCCGCACCGATACGCCGTCGGGGTTGTTCTCGAAACGGATCAGGCAGGTGCGTGTCGTTTCGTCCCAGCAGCCGTCGGTTGCCGTTGCGCGTCCGTCGATCAGGATCTGTTTCGGGCATTCGGGCAGCAGCACGCGCGAGACGTTGGTCGTGTTCACGGGACTCTTGGCCACGAAGGCGTAGGAGCGCTTGCCGTGCTGCTCGTCGTAGATGCGGCTTGCCGAGGCCAATACGCGGGCTTTCCGGGGATTCTTCACCCGATCGACGTTCAGGAAGAAGCCCTGTTCTCCGGGGGCGATCTCGCGCGACCGGCATACCGGCAGTTCGGGGTCGAACAGGTCAATCAGACGGCCCTCGATTCGCACCGGTTCGTCGCTTACGCTCTCATCGAGTACGGCGACCAGGTCGTAGGTGCCGCGCTCGAGGCGGAAGTTGTTCTTGAAGACCAGCTCGCCGCCGCGGGCCTTGCCCTCATAGAGCCGCTTGACCGTTTCGACCAGCGGGGCGTCGCCGCCTTTCTCGAGAACGAACTCCTTCGGGTCGTTGCGCAGGATGCAGACCGTGCCCTTCCCGCAGGCATACTCCCCGGCCTCGGGGGCGGAGCCGATGCCCAGCAGTTCGAAGAGGTGGTCCGACGGGGCCGCGTATGCGTTCCCGTTCTGGTTCCACCACTCCGCGACGCGCTGGAACGGGTCGTCGTCGCGGCCGCTGTAGACCAGCACGCCGCCCCGGCGCACCCATGCGGCGAGGTGTTCGTGCGCCTCGGGATCGAGCGGCTTCATGTTCGAGTAGGACATCAGCAGCACCTTCGTGTCGGCCAGCGCCTCGGGGTAGGCGAGGTTCTCGATGTGGACCGTTTTCACGGGCACGCCGCGCTTGAGCAGCGGCAGGGCCTGGCCGTAGAAGTTGGCCAGCTGCGGATCCTCGTATCCGTCGTGGGTCGGGAAGCGCTGGAACATCAGCGAATTGGCCATCAGGATGCCGATGCCGCCGCTTCCCGATACCTTCGTCCGGGTTGCGGGCATGTCGTTCAGCGTGTTGATCATCACCTGCATCTGCGTGGAGTAGTGGCGCGGGATGCGCTCCTTGCTCTCGCTGTCGGGACTGGTGCGGTACAGCCCCTCGTAGATGCGCTCGGGCCACGGCATCACCTCATAGTCGGCGATGTTCGGGTAGAGCAGCTGCGCGGTGAATGTGGCCTGGTAGTTCCGCTTGTAGTCGGCCCAGTCGCGCGGCCAGTCCTCGATCGGGTCGGTCAGGAAGAACATCTTGCGGCCGGTCGGTGCGGTCATCGACTCCATCGATCCGTATTCGAGGTAGGCCGTCTCGAAGACGCGCTCGCGGAGCCTTCCGTCGTAGTAGTTCGGCTCGCGCGAGGTGCCGGTCCAGACCTGGGCGATGTAGCCGTCCACGCACGGCAGCGAGGCCAGACTCGCCTCCGGGCTGACGATCTGCCACTGCGAGTAATTGACCAGCGAGTGGGTCGGGACGTAGCACTTCACATCCATCCCCTTGCTGCGGCCGTACTCCTTGGCGAAGGTGAAGACCTCGCGCAGGGCATTGTAGTAGAGCTGGTACTTGAGCTTGTTGGCCAGGTAGGTGTTCTCGGGCGATTCGTGCTGGGGGCGCCACTCGGTGCCGTAGTACTTTTTCCATTCCCTCTTGAAGGCCTCGCTGTAACCCGCGCGGGCCCAGAACTCGGGCTCCTCCATGAAGATGGCGTCGATGCCGGCGTCGATGACCCGTTTCACGTGGCGCTCCTTCATGTAGGTCAGGTAGTTGTCGGTCGGGACGATGTAGGGCACCAGATGTCCGTGCCAGATGGTGTCACCGCTGCGCTGCACCTGTCCTTCGTCGAGGTGGGGACGTCCGTCCCACTCGCCGGTGAAGTAGTCCTTGTATTCGCCCCAGGCGATTCCGGTCATGAAGTGCACCGTGTATCCGCGGTCGCGCCACGAGCGGACGCGGTATTCGAAATTGCGGTTGCCGTCTTTGTCCGAGGGGTTGCCTCCGACGCCGTATACCATCACGGCATCGGCGCGGTTGTCGATTGTGGGCCTCCATTCGCGGGAGGTCTGGAAGGTGGTCTTCACCTTCCGGTCCGTCTGGGCCTGCGCCGGAGCAACGAGCGCCGCGGCGGCCAGACACAGGATGGCTGCGTGTAGATTCATCATGTCGGTTCTTTGGGATGTTTGTCGGTTCGTATCACAAAATTAAGGTTTAAAACCGGATTTCCGGTCTTAAACCTTAATCTTGTATCCTCTGTTTACGGGATCATCACCTCGACGGGTGCACTGTAGTTCCAGCGGCGGGTTCCGCTGCCCTTCGGGGTGTCGTAGTTGATGCGGGCGGCGGCGCGGATGAAGACCTTGCGGCCCGAGGGGATCGTGCCGAGCGACTTGATCGTGACGGGCTCGCCGAGCAGCGACTCGAACTCCGATCCGCTGTATTCGATCTTGTTCGACCAGCGTTCGTCGCGGGCGCGGTATCCGACCGTCGAGGAGTAGCTGACGAAGAGCTGGATGTCGGTGACGTTCTGGAAGCTGTCGTCGTAGCTGCCCATCGGTTCGATCTTCTCGCGGAAGATATCCTCCGAAACGCCGCGCGTCACGCGCACGCGGGCCGTGATCTTGCCGTTGCTGACCATCGGGTCGCCGACGAATTCGACGTTGAGGAACGGTTCGACCTCAAAACGGACCTCGGTCACGCCCTTGATCTCCATCTCCTTCGATTCGTCGGCCAGGGGAATGCCCTCCTCGGTCTCGCGGATGAGCGGGATGAACGGTCCGTCCACCTCGATCAGGTAGGTTCCCTTGAAGAGTTTCGTGTTCTGGAACGTGCCGTCGGGGCGGCAGTAGAAGTCGGGGTTGGGCTGTACGTTGGGGCCCCAGCTGAGCTCGGTCAGCCGGACGCGGATTCCCTCGGAACCCTGATCCGTGAGCACGGGATTGCCCGTGGCCTTGTCCACGACCTCTCCGCGGAGCGTCTCGCCGGGAGCCTCGTAGTTGTCCACTTCGAAGAGTTCGCACGAGCAGAGCGCAAGCGATGCGCAGCATGCGAGTGTATGCAACAGGTATCTTTTCATCTTTTTCATGAGTTTCGTGAAACGGTTATCGGTTCGGTTGCTGGTCGATGTAGGAGCTCTTGCTCACCTCGCCGCTCGGGATGGCGAAGTAGTAGTCCAGGATGCTGAACGACGGGGTGAAGCGCGATACCCAGTGGAAGTGGGCGTCGAAGAACCACTTCCCGGCCTGGGTCGAGAAGAAGGGATAGAGCCCGCGGAAACGGTAGCTGGCGTTGTTGCTGTAGGTGTTCTTGTCGCGCGTCTCGCCCCAGAAGCCGTCGCGGCCCTCGTAGTGCCATACTCTCCAGCGGCGGAGGTCCCACTTGGTCTTGTGCTCGAAGGCGAGCTCCTTGCGGCGCTCCTTGCGCACGATGTTGCGGCCTTCGGTCGTGGGCTGTATGTTCGACTCGAGCAGTTCGGCTCCGGCACGTTCGCGGATCTCGTTCACAGCGTCGGTGGCCACCTGCATCAGGTCCGAACCGTCGGGCGACGGCTCTCCGGCCAGCGCCAGCTCGACGGCTGCCTCGGCGGCGTTGAGCATCACCTCGGCATAGCGCATCAGGATGAACGGCTGGTCCGACTTGCCCTCGTCGGGCGTGAACGACGGGTCATCCTTGAGGTACTTGCGCAGGTAGAGTCCCGTCACGGTTGCCTCGCCGTTGTTGTAGAACGGACCGTTGGCTCCTGCGGCGGTCATCGTCGAGCCGTTGTATTCGACCTTCTCCTGCTGGCTGTCCGCATTGGGCGAGAGGTAGAGCTGCTTGTTCGAAGCGTCGGTGTAGAGCGAGAGCTTCTCGTAGGGCGTCTCGTAGGAGTTGTACGAGTAGTCGCTGAAGAAGGGCTTGATCGGGGTGCTTCCGGTGTATACGCCGGCGCGGACCTCGATCTCCTGGCTCTTGAACTGGTCGCCGGGGAAGATGACGTAGGCGCGCAGACGGGCTCGGCGTTCTTGAAAAAGTCCATCGGCGAGTCGTAGAGCAGGTAGTTGCCCTGGGCGTTCGACACACCGTCGGTGACACGCACCGTACCGTCGTCGTAGCGGTCGAATCCGTCGAAGAGTTCGAGGAAGTCGAGCGTGGGACAGGTTCCGGCCGACAGCGGGCTGCGGAAGATGTAGGGCGAGCTGTAGGCGTCGAGTCCGTGGGTCATGGTCGGGTAGGAGTACTGCTTGACCAGGATGTTCTCGGGGCTGCTCAGGTCGCTGAACATCTCCACCATGTTCTGGTACTGCGCTTCGGGATCTCCGGCCGCCCACTTCTTCTTGTAGAGCGAGTAGCCGCCTTCGGTCATCACCTCGCGGGCGGCCTTGTAGGCCTCGCGGAAGTAGCGTTTCGAGGCGGCCTCCCACGTTCCGGCATCGAATCCGATGACGCGCACGCCGGTCTTCTCGCCCAGTCCGGTCAGACGGCCCGATACCGTCTCATTGTATTTGGCCACACAGCCGGCATAGAGCATGGCCTCCGACTTGAAGGCCAGAGCAACGTATTTGTTGGCATAGCCCTCCTTGAGGCTGGTGGTGTTGAGCAGCCGGGCCGCATTGTCGAAGTCGGCGAGAATCTGGTCCCAGGTCTGCTCCTCGGACGAACGGGCCACCTCGAGTTTGTCCGAGCTGGCGGGGTACTCGATGACCCGCGTCACCAGCGGAATGCCGCCGAACCGGCGCGCCATGGCATAGAAGACCATCGCGCGGACGAAATAGGCCTCGCCGAGGTAGTGGTTATAGGTGACTTCGGCGAAGTTGCTCTGGAAGTCGGGCAGCCGCTCGAGCAGGTAGTTGGCATCGCGCAGCGTGGTGAATGCCGTTCCCCAGTAGGGGGTGTCCTCGCCGGTGAAGGCCGAGCCGAGGTCGCTGGCGCGGTTCAGCGCCTCGCCGGTTCCCTCGATGCCGAGGGCTCCCAGCCACGAGTTGAAGTTGAGGCCCCATTTGGCCATGTACTTGAAGTCCTCGAAGGGCATGTAGCTGTACATGCGGGCCATGTAGATGTTCATTCCCGACTCGCTCGACATGAGGTCGTTGTCCGAGACGAAGTTTTTCGGGGCGATGTTCAGATCGACGCACGAGGTCAGGCAGCAGACGGCCAGCAGTGCGGATATGATCGTTTTTTTCATTGCTTTCGGTTTAATGTTCACGGTAGAGGATTTAGAACGAGAGCGAAAGACCGAGCGTGTAGGTCCTGTTCAGCGGGTACATGCGGCCCAGGTCATCGTCCGGGTGTTCCGGATCGACGAACTTGACGCCGGTGATCGTGAACAGGTTGTATGCGTTGGCATAGACGCGCAGGCTCATCGTCGATACGCGCTTGAACTTGGGCAGCGTGTAGCCGATCTCGATGCTCTTGAGACGCAGGTACGACGTGCTCACGCGGTTGAACTCCGAGTTGCTCTTCGGGTAGTGGCCCGTGTATCCGTAGTATCCCTCGACCCATTCCGTTTCGGGATCGTAGGGGTCGGCGTTGGGATCGACGGGATGCCATCTGTCGAGGTACTGCTCGAGGGTGCCGCCGCCGTTCGATCCCCAGATCGAGTAGAGCGGCTCCTTGTACTCCATCGAGCCGAGTGCCGAACCCTGGAACAGCAGCGAGAGGTCGAAGTTGCGGTACGTGGCGTCGAAGCTCAGGCTGAAGTTCATCCACGGGGTCTGGTCGAAGGCGAACGGGTGCTCGTCAAGCGAGTTGATCTCGCCGTCGCCGTTCCAGTCCACATACTTGTAGTCTCCGGGCAGGACGTCGCGGTCCTTGTAGATGTTGTACGACCAGATGTCCTCCCAGCTTTCGTAGCGGCCGGCCGATTCGTAGCCGAACTGTATGCCCTGGTAGCGGTGCGTCAGGTTGTCGTTGCGCCAACGGTCGTAGGAGTTGCCCCACGGACCCTTCTCGGAGGCGGTCAGGTACTTGTTGCGCGTGATCGTGGCGATGGCCTTGATGTTGTAGGCGAACTCCCCGATGCGGTTGCGGTGGGTCAGCTCGAGCTCGAGGCCGAACTGGCGGTCGCTGTCGAGGTTTTCACGCGGGGCCGAGGCGCCGACCACCGTCGGCAGGTCGCCCGAGCGGCGTGCGAACATGCCCTTGCGGTAGCGGTTGAAGTAGTCGAGCGAGAAGCCGAACAGGCCGTTCCAACCCTCGAAGTCCACACCGATGTTGAACGTGTGGGAGGTGTACCACGTGATGTTCTCGTTGGGCAGGGCGAGCGGGGTGGCGGCATAGACGAATTCGCCGCCGAAGATGTAGCCCGGGGCATACTGGTTGTAGTATCCCTTCTCGGCGTTGCCGCTCGTGGAGGGATAGGTGTATCCCGTGGCCCAGTCGTACTGCAGGTCGCCGTCGTCACCGAGCACGCCGTAGCTGGCGCGGAGCTTCAGCTGGTCGATGAACGAGAAGAAGTCGCTGTTCTTGATGAACGGCTCTTCGGAGATGCGCCATCCGGCCGATACCGAGGGGAAGAAGCCCCACTGGTGTCCCTTGGCGAACTTCGACGATCCGTCGTAGCGGAACTGCGCCTCGATCAGGTAGCGGTTGTCGAAGTCGTAGTTCACACGGCCGATGAGTGCCTCGTTGGCCAATTCGTAGATGTCGTTGTAGCTGCTCGACATGCCGCCCAGCTGGCCCGCATCGACACCGGCCATCAGGTAGGGCGAGCTGTAGGCCAGGTCGCGCTGTGCGTAGAAGTTGTCGCCGATGCGCTTCTGGACCTCCCAGCCGACGAGTCCGCTGACGTGGTGCCGGCCGAAGGTGCGGTCGTAGTTGATGACGAACTGTCCGAGCACCTGCTGCTTGCTGTACTGCTCGCGGCGCAGCTGGCTCGGCGAGCTGCCGTTGTAGACGATGTGGTTGTAGGAGTCGGTGTCCTCGTCATAGGCATAGAGGTAATACTCCTTGCGGTAGATCTCGTTGTTGTTGAGCCGGTAGTCGAAGCTGAAGAGCCCCTTGGCCGTGAGTCCCTGCAGGGCGGGTGCGAAGGCGCCGAAGTCGAGGTTCAGCGCAGCCGACGACTCGAAGAACTTCTGGTCGTACTTGCGGTATCCGGAGATGTCCGAATCCATCATGGCGATGGTATTCTGCTGCAGGTCGAGACCCTCGTAGTTGAGCATCGTGTTCTCGGGATCGGCATAGGCGGGGTAGAGCACGCCCTGCTTCCAGTAGTTGCGGATGATGTCCACCGAGCTGGTGTAGGGGGTGTTGCGCTGGTCGGCGATGCCGCTGATGTTCAGGTCGAAGGTCAGGCCTTTCGCGATCTTCGTACTGAGGTTCGAGCGGAGGTTGATCTTGTCGTAGTTGAGGTCGCCCGAGCGGAAGAAGCCCTCCTGGTAGAAGTAGCCCATGCTGACGTAGTATTTCGTCTTCTCGGTTCCTCCCGAGATGCTGATGTCGTGCTGCGTCTGGGGTGAGAAGTCGGAGAAGAGCAGCGAGTTCCAGTCGGTGGTCCGGCGGGTGCCGTTGCGGAAAGCCTCGAAATCATCCTCGGTGTAGATGATGCTGCCGCCGTCCACCTTGTTCATCGACTGCTCGTTGTAGAGCGTCATGGCCTCGTAGGCGTTGGCCAGCTTGGGCATCTTCGAGGGAACTTGGAAGGTGAACGAGCCGTTGTAGGAGACCTTGGCCTGTCCTTCCCGGCCCTGCTTCGTGGTGACGAGCACCACGCCGTTGGCGGCGCGCACACCGTAGATGGCGGCCGAGGCGTCCTTCAGCACCGAGACATCCTCGATGTCGTTGGGATTGAGTCGCTGGAACTCCTCCGTGGTGCGGGGAATGCCGTCGATGATCACCAGCGGGGAGCCCATGCCGCGGATGTCGAACGAGTTGCTGAACGTTCCGGGTTCCGAGCTCTTCTGCCACACGCGCAGACCGGCCACACGTCCGGCCAGCATGTTCTGCGGGTTCTCGTTCTTGGTCTGGATCATCTCGGAGCCTTTCACGCCGGCGACGGCTCCTGTGACCGAGCCGCGCTTCTGTACGCCGTATCCGACGACGACCACCTCGTCGATCGAGGTCTTGTCCTCTTCCATGACGACGTTGATGATGCTCCGGCTTCCGATCTCGATATCCTGGGTCTTCAGGCCGAGGAATGCGAATTCGAGGGTTCCGTCGGCCGGGGCCGTGATCGTGTAACCACCGTCGATGCCGGTCGATACGCCGGTCGTGGTGCCCTTGACGAGGACCGATACGCCGATGAGCGGTTGGTTTTCCGCATCGGTGACCCGGCCCTGTACGGTGACGGCCTGCTGCGCCGACGCCATGTACGGGACGATCAGGCATAGCAGTGCCGCGATAAGGACTCGCAGCGAGCCCGTTTTGCGTTTGTTCGTATTCTCCATGACTAAGGGTTATTTGGGTTAGGGTTATTTTTCGGCTTCATAGGCGGCCAGTACGGCATATTCCGCGGCATAGGCGAACGTGAAGAGTGCTGCTACGGCGTTGTGGCCCTGATCGCGGCTCCAGCCGACGAGCAGGTTCACCGGAAGCATCGAGTCGTAGAGGAAGTTGTCGTAGGCGTAGTCGAGGTTCTTCTGGAACGTGTCGAGGTACTCGGCCGTCTTCTCGGGGTAGCAGGCATATGCATCGGCCCAGCCGCGCATCAGCACGCCGTTGAACCAGTTGTTGTTGCCCGTGAAGGCATAGGTGTAGTATCCGGCGACGGTTGCATCCTTCTTCGCGAAGTAGGCGAACGTGTCGTCCGAGAGCTCCTTCAAGTCGTCGAGATAGACCTGCTGCTGCGTGGCACGGTAGAGGTCGGCAGCACCCGAGATCATCGTACCGCTGTTGTATGAGTAGGCCTCTCCGGTGTATCCGGCCATGTTGGCGTGCTTGCGGTAGTAGACTCCGTCGATGAGTTCGAGCTGCACGCCCTCGCCCAGATCCTTGTCGCCGGGGTTGAGCGGCGTGCCGGGGTTGTGCATCATGTCGGCATAGACGCCGTCGTCGCGGCGCAGGTGGTTCTTCTGCCAGGCGTAGACGCGCTCGGCAAAGTCGAGGTAGTAGTCGCTTTTCCGGACAGTCTTCGTCTTGCGGCTGCGGTCCGTGTCGATATAGAGGTAGGTGATCTCGTCGTTGCGGTCCTTGTAGATCTCATGCAGCCAGACGAGCGGACTGACGATCGGGCCGTTGCTGCACGAGTGCTTCGTCGAGTATCCGGGGCCCCAGGTGATTCCGCCGTATTCGACCCCATTGTCGTCGAGCGTCGAGTCCCATCCGTCGAGCACATAGCCGGTCAGGTATTCGGCCTCGGTCAGGAATTTCTCGTCGCCGGTGAGTCGGTAGGCATTCAGCAGCTCGCGGATGAGCCACATCTGGTCGTCGTATACGTTCATGATTCCCGACACGTCGGCTGTTCCCATGTCGCCGCTGCTGCGGTTCACGGCGTAGACGGTCCACTCCTTGGTCTGGGTGTAGGAGGTCAGCGTGAAGGTGCCGCGGTAGAATCCGGCGTTGAGGTAGAGTTTGTCGAGCAGCTCCGCATAGCGGGAGTAGTGCTGGTCGTAGAGCGTTGCGTCGCCCCGGTCGCGGAGGGTTTTCAGACCGTCGATGACGGCATTCACGGCCTCGATGCAGCTCGTGTAGACCCAGACGCTTCCGGTCCCTTCGCGTGCGTCGGTGTAGGGATTGTACTTCTCGGCGAGGGTCATGTTGTTGCCCTCGAAGTAGTTCTCCACGGCGGCATCGGTCAGCTGCATGGCGCGCAGCAGGTTCTGCTCCGGGAGGTTGTCCGCCGACACCGGGTTGTGGTTGCCCTTGTAGTTGTAGTTGCTTTTGAACTCCTCCTTGCTGCAGGCCGTTGTCAGCAGCAGCGAGCAGAGAACGGTGGTAACGATTTTTTTCATGGTGGTTTTTTAGGTTTGTATCCCTCCGCCGCCGTCCGGACCGCAGGTTGGGGCGGTCCGGACGACGTACGGTTACGGGATGCGGAATTAGTTCAGATCGATGCTGTAGAGGCAGAGCTTGCTCTCGTCGCCGTTGGCCTCGCCCTTGTAGACGCCGAGCACCAGCACCACATCCTCCCCGTCGAATTGCGAGAGATCGTAGGTGAAGGTAGCATAGTCGTTCGGTGCGGAGGTCGTTCCGGCGTTGTTTGCAAACTTCCAGCAGCCGTCGGCAGCCGCCTCGGCCGTGGTGGCGGTGTATTCGGACGGGGCGATCGCCGTGGCGTTGCACGACTCGTCGATGGCCGTCAGTTTGAAGTAGGTGCAGTTGTCGCTGAACGTGCGGGTCTTCAACGTCAGCCGGTTCTGCCCGGCTCCGATGGCGAACTTGGCATAGAGGTAGGCCTCCGGCTCACGGGTGTTCACCGAGGCGTCACTGCCGCGGGTCTTGATCAGGTAGCCCTCCGAAGGGAATACCTCGGGGTCCTTGTGGAGCGGCACGAACGACCATTCGGCGGCCACATGCCCCGTGTTGCGCCAGTCGCGGTAGGCATCGACGTAGTTGTCGCGGCTGCCCGAGATCTTGCTGATTCCGGTGAACGACCTCTTCGTATGGGGCATCGTCGAGCGCACCATCTCCTCGGTGAATTTCCAGTTGTCGAGTCCGGCTACGGGAGTTCCCGGGAGCCAGTCCCACATGTTGCCGTCCTCGATCTGCGTCTTGGCGAAGGCGATGCGGCGCAGGACGAGCTGGTTGTAGAAGTCGCCGGTCTGGGGACGGAAGATGCCGATGCCGATCACGATCTCCTTGCCGATGTACTTGCTCAGGTCGAATACCGAATTGACATAGGCCTCGGAATTGACCGTCCGCACGTCGTCCACCGTTTCACGGACGGGCTGCGCCGCCGAGAGGTCCACGACCTGTACCCCATAATATACGGGCTTTTCGGCCGTAGCTCCGTGGGTGCGGATCTGGAGCGTCATCGTGCAGTTGTCCTCGGTGATGAGTTTGCTGCCGAAGACCCACGAGTCGAAGTTCTCGAGGTCGGCCGGGTTGCTCTGGTCGTCCGTCGAGTTGTGGATCTGGAGCGTCGTTCCCTCGTTCTGCTCCTCCCACTGTCCGCGGAAGTCGAGCGTACACATGTAGTCGCAGGCCCAGTCCCAGTGGGGGTACATCTCGGCGTTGCGCCCTCCGCGGTATTCGTTGTAGTACCACTTGTCGGCCGAACGGAGGTCGTAGGCCGTCAGGTCGCCGATCAGCGCCTCGCCGCCGATTTCGATGTTTATGGTCGCCACCTCGTCCACGAAGTCCGAGGTTGTGATCTGCACCGTCTCTGTGGGGTATCCCTGCTTGGCGAAAGTCACCGTATAGTCCGAAAGGGCGAGGTTCTCGAAGAGGAACGCACCGTCGTCTCCGGTAGTTGCCGACTGCTGGTTGCTCAGCGTGACCGTTACTCCGGCAAGCGGGGCTCCGGCATTCCGGCCGTCGGTCACCGTTCCCCGGATCGTGGCGTTGGCGTATTCCATCTCGGCATTGAGGTTTGCGGCGACGCCGTCGGTAAAGCGTGCTTCCGTGATGGTAATGCTCACGCTCTGGTAACCCTCCTTCGTGAAGGTCACGATGTGCGAGCCGCTGGCCGGAGCCTGTTCGAGGGTGTAGGTTCCGTCATCGGCGGTTTGTGTGGAGAGTTCGGTCTTCTCCACGCGGACGGTCACTCCGGCAAGCGGTTGGCCGAAGTTGTCGGTGACCGCTCCGGAGAGGGTTCCGGTCTTGCCCGTGTCGCCCGCTCCGTTGGAGTCGTCGTCACTGCAGGCCACAGTCCCGGCAGCCAGGCTTCCCAGCGCGGCTGCGCATACGAAATTCCGTAAGAGTCTTTTTAGCTTCATGCTTGGGTTGGTTTTAATGGTTAATGATCTATTTCGAATCGTAGAAATTCGCAGGTTCGGACTCCGGTTGCTGAAAATTTTAAGAACCGCCTTGGAGCTTCAAGGGGCTCCTTCCCGGTTTCAGCAGTCAAAATTAAAGAGTACCCGGTTAGTTAAAAGGTTAAAATCGGGTTAAAAACCGAAAAAAATCATTAATCCGGCAAATTTTAATATTTTGGCGCGTGCTTGATTTTATTGTTGTAAATCAATATATTAAGCTGTTTGCATGTCGTTCGGTTCTCTGTTTTTGCCTTTTCTGACCGATGCCTCTTGGTTGTATTGTCCGTTGTCGGATGTCGGAAAAACGTAGTCGGAAGCATCGATGGAGTGGGTCCGATATTTTTATTTTTCCGTTTATTGAGTATCTTTGTGACGTTGTGGATCGGACTCCGGAGGTTGGATGCCGTCCCAGGACATACCCCATCAGGAAGCGTATGAGACCCGCGAGGTTTGTTTTTACCATTATATATTTATTGGGCGTGGTGTTGTCGCCGGCTCTTGTCCGCGCCCAGGGACTGCGTTTTCGTGACAGCGAGGCCCCGATCGACCAGCGTACCTCCTATACGGTCTTTTCGCGACGGCCTCCGACCTATTCGGGCCGTTTCGATCTGGAGTTCGACCTTTCGCTCTATCCCGAGAAGAAGATCGGCTATATCCTCCGTGTCAAGAACGACGCCGATCACCGAATCTACAATCTCTTCTACGACGGACAGGGGTCGCAGATCCTCTTCCGGCTCAATGACGAGGGGCGCAGCAGTCTGATCACCGCCTCGATCGACCCGCGGGAACTGACCGATGTCAAGTGGTTCCGGATGAAACTGACGTTCGACCTGGAGCGAGATTCGATCGGGCTTGCAATCAATAACCGCACGTTCGGGGCTTCGGGTGTCGCCATGAGCGACCGCTGTCGTCCGGCGGTGGTTTTCGGACGCAGCGACCACATCATCGACGTCCCGTCGTTTGCCATCCGCAACCTCTCCATCGGTGACACCCGCCGCATGTTCTTCGCCCTTTCGGAGAGCCGCGGGGAGGTGGTTCACGATGAGCGGGGTCGGGCCGTCGGTCGGGCCGTCTGTCCCCTGTGGCTCATCAACGACGCCTATCATTGGCGGTTCCTGGCATCGTTCTCCTCTTCGGGCGTGGCCGGTGCGAACTACAACCCCCGCAACAAGGAGTTTTACTATTTCAATCGGGATACGCTTTTCATCTACGACATCCGTACCGGCCAGACGCGGCAGCAGCTCTTTTCGGAGCGGTGCCCTGTCGATCTGAAGCTCGGTACGAATTTCATCGACCCGGGGCGCGGCCAGCTTTATGCCTATGAAGTCTATACGGAAAACGATCCGGCCTCCCCGGAGGGGGAGTGCTCGGTGGCGAGCCTCGACCTGAATACCGGTCGGTGGAGCCGCGAGAGCTCGGCCCGTCTGCCGATGCAGCTGCACCATCACGGAGCCTGGTTCGATGCCGAGAAGGGGCAGTACACGCTTTTCGGCGGCTTCGGCAACATGCGCTACAGCAAGTCGTTCTATGCCTACGACCTCAATACGCACGAGTGGTCCGTGCTGGATGGCTTCGGCGGTGATTCGCTCTGCCCGCGCTATTTTTCGTCGGTGGGCTACAGCCGCAGCCACGATGCCGTCTATATCTTCGGCGGCATGGGCAACGAGTCGGGCGAGCAAGTTGTCGGCCGTTACTACTTTTACGACCTCCACCGTGTGGACTTGGCCACACGCCGCATTCGCAAACTCTGGGAGCTGCCCTGGGAGGGCGACAACGTGGTCCCGGTCCGCAGCATGGTGATTCCCGATCCGTCGGCATTCTATACGCTGTGCTATCCCGAGATCTATTCGGACTCCTATCTGCGGCTGTACCGTTTTTCCATCGACGACGGCTCCTGTGAGATCCTGGGCGACTCGATCCCGATCCGTTCGGACAAGATCACGACCAATGCCAACCTCTACTATGACGCTTCGCTCCACAGCCTCTACGCTGCCGTGCAGGAGTTCGACGACGATATCCGTTCGCGTCTGAAGATCTATGTGCTGAGTTTTCCTCCGATTACGGCCGAAGAGCTGGATGCGCTCTCCGAGGAACGGCGGGGTGCTACGGTGTGGGGCGTTGCGGCGGGAGCGCTGTGCCTGCTGATCGGCGGGGGCGTGTGGTACAGAATGCGCCGCAGGGCACTTCTTCGCTCGGGAACCGGTTCCGGCTCCGGTTTGCCCGCGGATGCCGCACCTGAAAACCCGGCGGGGCCGAATTCGGTCTGCCTGTTCGGTGATTTCACGGTCTACGACCGCCGCAACCGCGATATTACCTACCTGTTCAGCGTGCGGCTCAAGCAGATGTTCTGTCTTGTCCTGCAGTACAGCGACGGAGAGGGAATCCCTTCGCCGAAACTGAGCAGCCTGATGTGGCCCGACCGTCCCGAGTCGAAGACCAAGAACATCCGGGGCGTGACCCTGAACCACCTGCGCAAGATTCTCAACGAGATCGACGGAGTCGAACTGCTCTACAGCAAGGGGTGCTTCCGGATCGTGCAGACGCCGCCGTTCTATTGCGACTATACGCGCTGCTTCGAGTTGCTGGAGTCTTCGGGCGGAGGTGAGCGCCGCGAGGAGCTGGTCCGCATCCTTTCGCGTGGCAAGTTCCTCAAGTCGGCCGACCAGCCGATCTTCGACTCGTTCAAGGCCGACCTCGAACGGCGCCTCGAACCGTCGCTCACGGCCGAACTGACCCAGGCCTTCGATGAGGAGGATTATGCCTCGGCCTGCAGCCTGGCCGATGCGGTGTTCCATATCGACCCGCTGAACGAGCTGGCCCTCTCGTGTCTGATCCGCTCCCTGCTGCGATTGAAGAAGACCGACGAGGCCCGTCGCCGCTATCAGGCCTACGTTTCCGAGTACGGGGCCGTGAACGGATGCGACTATCCGGTTCCCTTCAAGAGCTTCTGAGTCTGTGCACGGCGGCCGGAGCCGTGTGCCGTTCTCGAAATCCCTTGCGGGCTTTTTTCTTCGATAATTTCGGGGCTTCTCTTTCGTATTCCAATTAAAATGCTTAATTTTGCGAGCAACAAAAATCCACGTTCATTATGTCTTTTATCAATGAAAGGGTTCAGCCCGAAGGACTTACGTTCGACGATGTGCTGCTTGTACCCGCCTATTCGGAAGTGTTGCCGCGAGAGGTCGATGTCCGCACCCGCTTTTCGCGAAATATCAAACTCAACATCCCCATCGTCTCCGCCGCGATGGATACCGTGACGGAGGCTCCGTTGGCCATCGCTCTGGCGCGTGAAGGCGGCATCGGTGTGATCCACAAGAACATGTCCATCGCCGAGCAGGCTGCGCAGGTGCGCCGGGTGAAGCGTGCCGAGAACGGCATGATCTACGATCCGGTGACCATCTCGAAGGACAACACCGTGGGCGATGCCCTGAATCTGATGAAGGAGAACAAGATCGGAGGTATTCCGGTCGTGGATGCCGACCGTCGGCTGATCGGTATCGTTACGAACCGCGACCTGCGCTTCCAGCGCGACATGTCGCGCCTGATCGCCGAGGTGATGACCCCGGGCGACCGGCTCATCACCACGCATCGCACCGATCTGGCCAACGCCTCGGAGGTGCTGCTCAACAACAAGATCGAAAAGCTGCCCGTCGTGGACGACGAAGGCCACCTCGTGGGGCTCATCACCTATAAGGATATTACGAAGGTGCAGGACCATCCCAACGCCTCGAAGGACGACAAGGGCCGTCTGCGCGTGGCTGCCGGAGTGGGTATCACGGCCGACGCCATGGAGCGTGTCGCCGCACTCGTTGCCGAGGATGTCGATGCCGTGGTGCTGGATTCGGCACACGGCCATTCGCGCAACATCGTCAAGACGCTGCGCGAGATCAAGGCCAAGTATCCGTCGCTCGACGTCGTCGTGGGCAACATCGCCACGGCCGAGGCTGCAAAGTTCCTCATCGAGGCGGGTGCCGACGGCATCAAGGTCGGCATCGGCCCGGGCTCGATCTGCACGACGCGCATCATCGCCGGTGTGGGCGTCCCGCAGCTCTCGGCGATCTATGCCGCCGCCAAGGCCGCCGAAGGTTCGGGTGTCCCGGTGATCGCCGACGGCGGACTGCGCTATTCGGGCGATATCGTCAAGGCACTGGCTGCGGGCGGCGACTGCGTGATGATCGGTTCGATGTTCGCCGGTACGGAGGAGGCTCCGGGCGACACGATCATCTACAACGGCCGCAAGTTCAAGGCCTACCGCGGCATGGGTTCGATCGACGCCATGAAGGCGGGGTCGGCCGACCGTTATTTCCAGAAGGGCTGCGAGGGCAACATCAACAAACTCGTTCCCGAGGGCATCGTGGCCCGCGTGCCGTTCAAGGGTGCGTTGAGCGAGACGGTCTACCAGCTCATCGGCGGCCTGCGCTCGGGCATGGGCTACTGCGGAGCCAAGGATATCCGGACGCTCCAGAAAGCTCAGTTCATCCGCATCACCTCTTCGGGCATGCACGAGAGCCATCCGCACGACGTGACGATCACGAGCGAGGCTCCGAACTACTCGAGCGAGCGATAGGAAATGAAACCGGAAATAGCAGCCTGCGGACTCTTTTGCGAAGCCTGCCGGGCTTATGCGAAGGGGCGGTGCCCGGGATGCCGTGCGAACGAAAAGGCGGCATGGTGCAAAGTCCGGGCCTGTTGCCTTGAACATGGCTGGCAGAGTTGTGCCGAATGTATGTTGATGCCGCTGCCGGAATGCCGGAAATTCAACAGCTTCGTCGGAAAGGTTTTCGGTGTGATTTTCCGCTCCGACCGCAGGGGTTGCATCGAGCGGATCCGGGAAGTCGGTCCGGAGGCTTTTGCCGCCGAGATGCGCAAGGCAGGCTGTTATAACCGTCCAGTGAAGAACTCATAAAACCTACACAACAGAATGCAGGAAAAAATAGTGATTCTCGACTTCGGGTCGCAGTACACGCAGCTTATTGCGCGGCGTGTGCGTGAGCTGAACGTCTATTGCGAGATCCACCCCTTCAACAAGATTCCGCCGATCGACGCTTCGGTGCGGGGTGTGATCCTCTCGGGCAGCCCCTCTTCGGTGCGCGATGCCCAGGCCCCGACGCCCGACCTCTCGCAGATCAAGGGGCGGTTGCCGCTGCTGGGCGTCTGCTACGGCGCACAGTACCTGGCCCACGCCTTCGGCGGCGAGGTGCAGCCGGCTCCGAGCCGCGAATACGGACGCGCGATGCTCACGGTGAGCGATCCCGAGGATGCGCTCATGAAGGACCTTCCTTCGCCCACGCAGGTGTGGATGTCGCATGGCGATACGATTACGCGGGTCCCCGACTCCTACCGGATCGTTGCCAGCACGGAGGACGTGCGCGTCGCCGCCTTTCACATCGAGGGCGAGCAGACGTGGGGTATCCAGTTCCACCCCGAGGTCTACCATTCGACCGACGGCAAGCAGCTCCTGAAGAACTTCGTCGCAGGCATCTGCGGATGCTCCCAGTCGTGGACCTCGGAGAGCTTCGTCGAGACTACCGTGCGCGAACTGCGCGAGAAGCTGGGCGATGACAAGGTCGTGCTGGGCCTTTCGGGAGGTGTCGATTCCTCGGTGGCCGCCGTCCTGCTGCACAAGGCCATCGGCAAGAACCTCTACTGCATCTTCGTTGATTCGGGCCTGCTGCGCAAGAACGAGTTCGAAGAGGTGCTCGAGTCGTACAAGAACATGGGTCTCAACGTCAAGGGCGTCAAGGCCGGTGCGAAATTCCTCGGCGCCCTGGCCGGGGTTACCGAGCCCGAGAAGAAGCGCAAGATCATCGGCCGCGACTTCGTCGAGGTATTCAACGAGGAGGCCATGCAGATTCGCGACGTGCGGTGGCTGGCGCAGGGTACGATCTATCCCGACGTCATCGAGTCGTGCTCGGTGAACGGACCGTCGGCCACGATCAAGTCGCACCACAATGTGGGCGGCCTTCCCGAGAAGATGAACCTGAAGGTCGTCGAGCCGCTGCGTCTTCTGTTCAAGGACGAGGTGCGCCGCGTGGGCCGCTCGCTGGGCATCTCCGACCAGCTCATCGGCCGCCATCCCTTCCCGGGTCCGGGCCTTGCGATCCGCATCCTGGGCGACATCACGGCCGAGAAGGTGGAGATCCTGCAGAACGTGGACCGGATCTACATCGATGCGCTGCGCGCGTGGGGCCTCTACGACAAGGTCTGGCAGGCAGGCGCCATCCTGCTGCCGGTCAAGAGTGTCGGCGTGATGGGCGACGAGCGCACCTACGAGAGTTGCGTGGCCCTGCGTGCCGTGACCTCTACGGACGGCATGACGGCTGACTGGGTGCACCTTCCCTATGAGTTCCTGGCCGATGTCTCGAACGAGATCATCAACAAGGTCCGCGGCGTGAACCGCGTCGTCTACGACATCTCCTCCAAACCGCCCGCCACGATCGAGTGGGAGTAGGGCGACGGAGCCACCTGTTGAAGCCGCATCCCTTGCCGGGGGTGCGGCTTCCCTGTATCCGAAGGGTAAACCCGGCGTGTCCGATTTGCTTTTCAACTCCGGAATGGTTACCTTTGCCGGAGTGAAAACGATCCGGGAATGAACGATTTTGCAGCCATAGATTTCGAAACGGCCAACGGCCAACGCACGAGCGTCTGCTCGGTCGGCGTGGTGGTGGTCCGCGACGGGGAGATCCGGGATACGTTCTACAGCCTGATCCGTCCGCGCCCGAACTTTTACAGCCGTTTTACGACGGCAATCCACGGCCTGACCTACGAGGATACGGTCGATGCCCCCGATTTCGCCGAGGTCTGGGACCAGGTGGCCCCGCGTATCGAGGGCCTTCCGCTCGTGGCACATAATTCGCCCTTCGACGAGGGGTGCCTGCGTGCCGTCTTCAACCTCTATGGAATGCCCTATCCCGATTACCGGTTCTACTGCACCTGCCGGGCTTCGCGCCGGGTCTTCGGGCGGAGCCTTCCCAACCACCAGCTCCACACCGTCTCGGCTGCCTGCGGCTTTGACCTGGAGCACCACCACAACGCCCTGGCCGATGCCGAGGCCTGTGCCCGGATTGCACTCCGGATCCTCTGATCCATTCCGGTGCGACGATACGGAAGTCCCCGGAAGTTCCCATGCAGGAACTTCCGGGGACTTCTCTTTTTTCGAGCGGCGCCTGCCTGCGGCCGACCGGATCGCCGGCTGCAGCGGTCTTTCCGGTCAGAGCCCGAGCTCGAGCTGGAACCGGATCTCCCAGCGGTTGTAGTCGGGCGTTGCCGATTCGCTGCGGTAGTTGTATGAGGCGTCGGCCTGTACCTTCAGGCTGTGGCCGATGATGTAGCGCGTCACGCCGATCGTGGTCTGGTTCCAGTTTCTGTACCCGGCCAGCGGCTGTACCCGGCTGTCGGGAAAGAGCGGCGAGTTGCGCAGGGCGATCTCCCATTTGCCGTTGAACAGGTAGCTGGTCTGCAGGTTGAGACCGCATCCGTCGTAGATGAAAGCGTTGCGGTCGGTGTCGAAGAGGGGGTCGCTGCTCGTACGCCCCATGAAATCGGTATAGAATGCCCAGCCGCGGTATTTGAGGATGAAGTCCACGAAATAGGAGTTGATGTCACGGGTTTCGCCCTCGGGCATCATGGCTCCGCGCTGTCCCTGGAAACGGGAGGCGTTGTCGTTGAACGACCAGGCCCCGGCCAGAAGGATGCGAACCTGCTCCTCGTAGTCGAAGTCGCCCTCCAGCAGGTCTCCCTTCGCACCGAACCGGCCGAGCGGGTAGAGCTCCAGACGCCCCGTGTAGGCGAGGCCTCCATCCGTTGAATTTCCCCAGTTGCGGCCTTCACCGAGCGTAACGGAACCCTTGGCCGAGAGGTTGAACCCGTCGCCTTCGCCGAGGTTGTATTCTCCGAAGAACCCGAAGTCGCGGTCGAGGTTGAACTGGCTGTTCACGATGCTGCGGTCTACGAACTGCAGGGCGCTCGACGAGTTGATCCGGGCGCGGTTGGCCTTGATCTTGGTCTGTCCGAATCCAATGTTCCACCGGGCGTTGGGAACATAGTAGACGATGGCGTCGCGGATGATGTTCGTGTTGCCGTTGGGCAGTGTTTCGGCGTCGTATCCGGTGAATCCAAGCTGGATCGAGTAGACCAGTTTGGGCGAATAGATGTATCCGTCGAAGCGAAGCCGGAGCCGCTTGACGCGGGCTTCGGTTTCGGTGAGCGAGAAATCGCGGTCGAACGAGAGGGCCACGAGGTTCTGCATGCGGAAACGCATCGTCAGCTCGAACCAGTCGTTTCGGGGACGGAACGTGATTCCCTTTCCGACCTCGAGGTTCGGCATGTTGCGCAGCCGGGCAAGCAACATCTCGTCGTCGGCCAGCGAGTCGGTTATGGAAAACTGGGTGCGGTGGAAAAATGATTGTTCGGGATTTTGGCGGAGCGCCTCCGTTTTTTCCTGCGCCAGGACGCGGGTGCAGCCGAGCAGGAGAAGCGACAGAACGGCGAGTTTTCTCATTCTCATCTGTTTTCTGGGTGTTTCTTACACATGCAATTGTGGTGCAAAGTTGGTGACGAAATCTGAAATGACCATGAAATGGATGTGACAAAGGTGTTAAAAAAACCGATGTCGCCGGAGTGGGAGGGCTGAGCGTTTGCTACTTTTTGCCTTTCGGCCCGGCCTTGACTACCAGCAGTTCCTTCCAGTCGGTCGTATAGCGGGGCGAGAGGTGTTCGCGGTTCATGCGGAAGGGTTCGGTGCCCTGTGCCGCGACGACGAGTGTCCCCCGGCCGCAGACCTTGTTCACCGAGTCGAGCACGGCCATCAGCCGGGCGTGCTTCTCGTGCGAGTCCGGCGTAAAGAGCGAGCCCTGCAACCCCGATCGGGGTGCGGTCTGCGAGAGGATCACGCCCGCCTTCTTGTAGCCATAACCCGGCTGGAAGACCTGCCGCAGGGCAATGCGGGCCTGCCGCACGATCTCCAGCGTGCTGTCGGTCGGTTCGGGCAGCAGCTGCAGGCTTGTTTCGTAACGCTGGGGCTGATCCTCGCGGTGGCGGTTGGTGAAGAGGTAGCAATGCACCTCACGACAGACCGACCCTTCGCCGCGCAGTTTCTCGGCGCACATCGAGGCGAATTCGGCGACGATCGGGTCCAGCTCCTCCAGCGTATGGATCTCGTGCGGAAAGGAGCGCGAGAGGGTGATCTGCTGCTTGCGGGGAGGCATATGTTCGAAACTGATGCACTCCATCCCCTGTAACTCGTTCCACGTCCGCAGCCCCACGACCCCCATGCGGGCCCGTACCCACTCCTGCGGCAACTCGACAAACTGCTGTGCCGTGCGGAGCCCCATGCGGTCGAACATCCGCCCGTAGCGACGACCGATGCCCCAGACATCCAGCAGAGGGAATTTCCGCAGCACCTTCGTGATATCCTCCGGGCGGTGCATGTAGCAGCAGCCGTTGAGCCGGGGATACTGCTTGGCCAGCTTCGAGGCGATCTTGGCCAACGTCTTGGTCGGGGCGATGCCGATGCTGACCGGAATCCCGACGTTGCGACGGATCGTGCGGCCGATCGAACGTCCCAACTCGTCGAGCGGCTCGGCCATGCCCCGCAGGTCGAAGAAGGCCTCGTCGATCGAGTAGACCTCGATGCCGGGCACCAGCGAGCGGAGCGTCGCCATCACGCGGCGCGACAGGTCGCCGTACAAGGCGAAGTTGGCAGAAAAAACCGTGACCAGCCCGCGGTCGATGAGCGGCCGGATCTGGTAGAAGGGCTGCCCCATGCCGATGCCGAGGGCCTTGGCCTCGTTCGAACGGGCGATGATGCAGCCGTCGTTGTTCGAGAGCACCACGACGGGGCGTTCCACCAGATCGGGCCGGAAAACCCGTTCGCAGGAGGCGTAGAAGTTGTTGCAGTCGCAGAGCCCGTACATGGTCGCCTATTTGAAGGTTTTGATGACGTGGCGGACGATGCCCCAGATCTGGAAATCATTTTCGGCATCGACACGTATCGGACGGTATTTCGGATTCGAGGGCATGAGCCATGCGCACCCCTTTTCGAGACGCACGCGCTTGACCGTGAACTCCCCATCGACGTAGCAAACGGCGATGCAGCCGTCATAGGGTTCGACCGAACGATCGACGACGAGCAGGTCACCGTCGCCGATGCCATCCCCGGCCATGCTGTCGCCCGAGACCCGCACGAAGAAGGTCGAGGCGGGGTTGTGCACCAGTTCGCGGTTCAGGTCGAGCGGCGAGTCGAGAAAGTCGTCGGCCGGAGACGGAAATCCGGCCTTGACGGCTCCTCCGGCAACAGGGAGTTCCTGACGGGTCGTGAGGTCCGGCGCATGAAAGGTCAACAGGTCTTTCGTCTTTTCCATGTTCCAATAACGCAAATCACGGTTTGAAAGTACGAAAAAAAGATCATTTGGCGCTTTTGTAACGTGAAAATTGTGCAAAGTGTCTGCTACCGAAGAATCAATAAGGATTCCAGAAATATTAAGCAGTCCCGACAAACTTTCTTGTTGAAAATTTATGAACTTTGCAATATGGAGATTCGGAATCAATTGGTAGATCGTTTAATGAAGACCGGCGCGTTCTGGTCCTATGACCGGGCTTCTGTCCGCCACACAATTACGGATCGCCAACTGATCGAAGAGACACTCATCCGACTGGATATCGACGACATCAATCTGCTTTTCGAACTGTTTCCCATGCGGAAAATCAAGAAGGTATGGTTGGAAACGATGGTCATACAAGGCGATTATTACTACTCTTTGAATCGGTTCTTTGCCTGGTATTATTTCAGCATCCGGCACCCTAACCGTTATCTGAAATCGATGCAAACCCGTCATTTGTCCAAATTCACGACATGAGTTGTTACCATAGGTGTAGGACAAAGCCAACCTTCATAAACAAGGCCTCGAAAACAGATTCGAGGCCTTGTTCGTATCAAACAGCATGTTTTATTTTACCTTTGAGGCAAACTCCGGAGATGGTTTAAAAGCCGGAACCGTATGAGCAGGAATAACAATCGTTGTATTTTTAGATATATTACGTGCTACCTTTTCGGCTCTCTGTTTGAGTAAGAAGGTACCAAATCCTCGCAGATAAATGTTCTCTCCGTGAATCATGGATGTACGAACCTGCTCCATAAAATTCTCTACAACAGCGGAGACAATGCCTTTCTCAACACCTGTTTTCTCCGCAATCTGCTTAACAATTTCAGCCTTTGTCATAGTAGTTATGTATTACGATTATTCATTCTTTGTAATGAAGTCTGCAAACATTCGTTTCAGTTCATCCTCATCAAATCTATTGCTATTGATAACAATCTTTTGATCAATGACATTAACCGTCAATCGACCACCAGTTACAGCGTGTTTATCCTCTCCGACATAAAAGGCCGAAGGATCTGCAAGAACAGCATGTCGCAGAATCTTTTCCGGTTGTGAGTTTTCAATTACAATTGTTGCCATACCAAGACGTAAAAATAGTGAAAAAAATGGATCCTCCAACCAATCAGCAACGCCAACCACTGCCACACCGACGCCAACGACTGCCACGACCCGGAAGCACGGAACATATTGCCCTGACCTACCGTAAATTCGTCCCCGAACCAAAACTTGGAAACTATGCAACAGGAAGACGATTTACGGGCCCTGGCCAAAGTCATGGATTTCATGCGGGCCATCAGCATTCTATTCGTACTGATCCACATCTACTGGTTTTGCTACGCATTGATTCAATCATGGGGAATCAACATAGGTGTTGTCGACCGTATCCTGCTGAACTTCAATCGGACATCAGGTTTATTTAACTCACTGCTCTACACCAAGATTTTCGCCGTGCTGTTCCTGGCACTATCGTGCATCGGAACCAAAGGCATTAAAGACAGTTTCGTTACGTGGAAGAAAATCGGCATCCTGCTCGGATGCGGGTTCATACTCTTCTTTCTGAACTGGTGGCTGCTCAATTTCAAGTCACCGGCAGTTGGAATCTTGTATATCCTGACCTTATCGTTGGGATATATATCATTGCTCATGAGCGGCGTATGGATCTCTCGCCTGATGAAAAACCATCTCATGGATGATGTCTTCAACAATGAAAACGAATCCTTCATGCAGGAGACCCGTCTGTTGAGCAACGATTACTCGGTAAATCTGCCAACACGGTTCTATTACAAGAAGAAATGGAATCCGGGATGGATCAATGTCGTAAACCCGTTTCGGGCAACGATCGTCCTGGGAACTCCCGGTTCGGGAAAATCCTATGCCGTGGTCAATCAATTCATCAAACAGCAGATCGAAAAGGGATACTCGATGTACATCTACGATTTCAAGTTCCCGGACCTTTCGGAAATCGCCTACAACCACCTGTTGAACCATCAAAAGGGCTACAACGTCTTACCGACCTTCTACGTCATCAATTTCGACGATCCCAGACGGTCGCATCGCTGCAACCCCATTGCGCCGAAATTTATGACCGACATCTCCGATGCCTATGAGTCGGCCTACACGATCATGCTGAATCTGAACAAAACGTGGGTACAGAAACAAGGCGACTTCTTCGTTGAATCGCCGATCATACTCTTCGCTGCCATAATCTGGTTCCTGCGCACCTACGACAAGGGACAGTATTGCACGTTCCCTCATGCCATCGAGTTTCTTAACAAGCGTTATGAAGACATCTTCCCGATTCTTACGAGTTATCCGGATCTGGAGAACTACCTCTCCCCATTCATGGACGCATGGCTCGGTGGCGCCCAGGACCAGCTCCAGGGACAGATAGCCTCGGCCAAGATTCCGCTCTCGCGCATGATCTCCCCACAACTCTACTGGGTTATGTCGGGCGATGAGTTCTCGCTCGACATCAACAATCCCGAGGAGCCGAAGATTCTCGTCGTCGGCAACAACCCCGACAGACAGAATATCTATGGAGCGGCTCTCGGGTTGTACAACTCACGCATCGTCAAGCTCATCAACAAGAAGGGACAGCTCAAATCGAGTGTCATCATCGACGAGTTACCGACCATCTACTTCAAAGGGTTGGACAACCTGATCGCCACAGCCCGCTCGAACAAGGTCGCCGTACTGCTGGGTTTTCAGGATTTCTCGCAGCTCAAACGCGACTACGGAGACAAGGAGGCTGCCGTCGTCATGAATACCGTGGGCAACATCTTCTCGGGGCAGGTTGTCGGCGAGACGGCAAAGACCCTCTCGGAACGTTTCGGAAAGGTGCTTCAGAAACGCGAAAGCATGACGATCAACCGGAACGAAAAATCGACCTCGATCTCGACCCAGCTGGAAAGCCTCATCCCGCAATCGAAAATCTCAACGCTCACACAAGGTATGTTTGTCGGGGCCGTTGCGGACAATTTCGACGAACGGATCGAGCAAAAGATCTTTCACTGCGAGATTGTCGTGGACAGCGCCAAGGTAAAGGCTGAGACGGCACGTTATGAGAAGATCCCCATCATCACCAACTTCATGGATGAGGAAGGCAATGACCACATGGAAGAGATGATAAAGGAGAATTACGAACGTATCAAGTCCGAAGTAGCGGAGATCGTCGATAAGGAGGTGGACCGACTGCGAAAAGACTCGAAACTCTGCAAGCTGCTTCCAAAACAAGATAATCCGGAATAGAGAATCAAAAAAGCGTCTGGAGTAAACCAGACGCTTTTCTTTTTACGGTAAACAGTTAAGCTCGAACATCTGACCACGTGTCGATTCGGGCATCCAGTTCGTCGAAAAAGGTATCAACGCCAACGGCGCCATCAGCAAGGGCTTTATCCCATGCGCTCTGTTCCTGCTGCGGAGAAATCTTTACTCCGGGAAGAGGTCGCAGCTGTTCCAGAATCCGTTCAATCTTCGGAGTAAGATGCGCTATGTCTACAAGGAAACGAGCCATGACAATTGTTCTTGAGAATCCACAATACAAAGATAGCAATTATGGAAAAGTACAGGTCAGATCAGCACACTTTATTCTGACATATACACTTCAATTTTCCGCTTAACCGACGCCAACCACTGCCACACCGACGCCAACCACTGCCACTGTTCGCAAGAGTGGGACCGATCGGCCGTCTATCACCTAATTTCGTCCTCGACACCGATGTTGGTGAACTTAAAACAAATGTATTATGGACGAAAAAATCAAGAATGACGAGAAAAATGTAATGCTCGTCCGAGACGCCGGCAAAAACGGAAAAATCGAGGCAGTCTCACAGATCGATGAGAACGGCAACATCCAAACCGTCGCTGCCGCATCATCAAACCTGGCGAATCTGTTTAACGTCTACACGAACGATTCGGCAATCGAGGCATTTCTGAAGAAATTCATCGAAGAGATGCAGGCTCCGGTCAAGACGGGAATCTCCGACATCTTCATCATGCCGGTCGCCGTACTGGAGAAGCTCTTCAAGGTCGATCTGGATCCCCGACTGATGGAACATTACCGGGTCGACCCTGCGGTGGAACTCTCCCGCATCGAACAGCTCCGCGACGAAGGTCAACGGTTCCAGCCTATGGACATTTCGAAAATCGACCGGGCCGACATGGAGCGCAAGGGAATTCGCATGGAGGATCTGGAGCCGCATATAAGGGCCATGGCCTACGGGCACAAATCGCACGGACTGATCGAGATGTATCCCGAAATGGAGCCGGGAGGGATGCGCGTAACGACCAAAGGACGTGTCTCTCTGGAGGAACAGCCCGATGGCTCGCTGAAGGTCATTCCGCACTACTATCGGGAAAAATGCGACCTGGACGCTCCGTTCCACGGAGTCCTGCTCGACGAGGAGACCAAACGTAACATCACTGAGACACGCCATGCCGGAAAGGTCCTTGAGCTGGAGCTGGAAGAGGGCAAACTGACGCCCTGCTTCGTTTCCCGCGACAAGTGGACCAACGAACTGGTCGCCATGCCCGTCTCGGAGATCGAACGCTTCAGCCGCCTGAAGAATGTCGAGCTGTCCGAAGGAAAGCAGATAGATCTTTTTTCGGGCGGCAAAGTTCTGCTCGAAGGCTATACGACACGCTCGGGATACAAGCGCGATGCCTACATTCAGATTGATGCCTCGGAGCGCAACATCGAATTCGACCACAGTGGCCTTGACCGCAAACGCTACCAGGAGCAGAACCGTGAAATCTACCAGCAGAAGCGAGTCGAAGAGGGAAATGCACTGCCGGCCCAGCAGCGAAGCATGTTCATTCCCCAGCGGCTCTTCGGTGTCGAAGTGCCCAAAGAGGCTTACATCCAATGGCAGGAGGCGCTGAACTTCCCCGAAAAACAGAAGGATGTCAAAGCCGTCTACATGCGGGGGCTACAGTTCCCGGGCAGTGCCGAACGGGTTGACCGCTGGGTCAAACCCAACTTCGAGGAGCAACGGATCCGCACCTATCGCTGGAACCCGGACTACGCCCGTCGACAGTCAAACACGACCCAGCAGCAGGTGCCTCAGCAGCCGGCACAAGCTCAGCCCGACAAACCGCGTGAGAGCCAGGCACAACCCCGGCAGGAGGTTCGGCAAAGGCAGGCTCCGCAGCAACGTAAAAGTCGTTCCAAAGGTGTAGGAGGATTGTAGTATGCTGCTGTTCCTGTTAATCCTGCTTGCGATCGTATGCACGCTGTCGCTGCTCATCGTCATCGTTCTGTTTCGACTCTGGAGAAACCCCGTCCCGGAAGATATGACCCGGGACGGAGACGGAGACGAAGACGAAGACGAAGAGTCCTACTATGACGAAAACGGCGACCATATCTACTATGACCGCAAGTTGATCGCCTACAAGAAGCGCCACCAAGCACAGGGCGCAAAAGACAAAAAATAAACCACTGAAAAATCCAAAGCCAAACACATGAAAGTCATCATAGCTGAAAAGCCCTCCGTAGCAAGGCAGATCGCCTCGATCGTGGGGGCTACCATCCGCAAAGAGGAATACCTCGAAGGTAACGGATATACCGTCACCTGGGCCTTCGGCCATCTTGTAGGGCTCGCCATGCCTGAGTCCTACGGTTACAAGGGCTTCCACAAGGAGAACCTCCCGATTCTTCCCGAGGTATTCCGGCTGGAACCCCGAAGCACGAAGTCGGGAAAAGAGTATAAACCCGACCCCAAAGTGATGAAGCAGTTAAAGGTCATCAAAGGGCTCTTCGAACAGGCCGAGAGGATCATCGTCGCAACGGATGCCGGGCGTGAGGGAGAGTTGATTTTCCGCTACATCTATCAATACCTCGACTGCAACAAGCCCTTCGACCGTTTGTGGATCAACAGTCTGACCGATCAGGCTATCCGCGAAGGATTGCGCAACATCCGCCCCGGGGAGGAGTACGACAACCTCTATTTGTCGGCCCGTGCCCGCAGCGAGGCCGACTGGATCGTCGGAATCAACGCTTCACAGGCTCTGGCCATCGCCGCAGGACGCGGCGTATGGTCGCTGGGGCGTGTCCAGACTCCGACGCTGGCCCTTGTGTGCCAACGGTACCTGGAGAACCGCGATTTCACCGCTCAGACCTTCTATCGGCTTAAACTCCACACGGCAAAGGATGCCACGGCATTCAGCGTACTGTCTGTCGACAAATACGCTTCGCAGGATGAAGCCACACAACATCGACAGGCTGTTCTCGAATCGTCAGAGGTTCGGGTCATCAAGGTCGAAAGCCGGGAGACAACGGAGAACGTACCTTTGCTGTACGACCTTACTTCTCTACAGAGAGATGCCAACCGACGCCACGGCTTCCCGGCCGAAAAGACACTGAACATTGCCCAGGATCTCTACGAAGCAAAGCTGATTACCTATCCGCGAACCGGGAGCCGGTACATTCCGGAAGATCTCTTCGCTCAGGTCCCCGCGCTGCTGAACTCGCTGCAACTTCATCCCGAGTTCGGGCGCTACGCCCTGGAACTCGCCGAGAATCCGCTGAACCGGCATTCGGTAAACAACGCCAAAGTGACCGACCACCACGCGCTGCTTATCACCGGGAATGTTCCGTCGAAACTCTCAGCCGAGCAGTCAAAAATCTATGACATGATTGCCGGACGGATGCTCGAAGCCTTCTCCGAGGTGTGCGTCAAGGACCTCACGACCGTAAGAATCGAATGCGCCGGGCATCTCTTCGAGGTCCGCGCGACAACAATCCTGCAGGCCGGATGGCGGAGGATCTGGCACGAGAAGGAGGAGACATCCGACGAGGAGGCCGCAGCTCTGCCGACCTTGCACGAAAACGACGTACTGCTCATGCGGGGTTGCGACCTGCTGGAAAAGGAGACCCGACCGCGTCCCCTGCATACGGAAAGCTCATTGTTGGCGGCCATGGAGACCGCCGGAAAGGAACTCGACAACGAAGCCGAACGCGAAGCCATGAAGGACTCCGGACTCGGAACCCCGGCAACGAGAGCAGCCATCATCGAGACCCTCATCTCCCGCGAATACATCCGTCGGGAGAAACGATCGCTGGTACCCACCGAGAAAGGACTCTCCGTGTACAACATCGTCGCCGACAAACGAATCGCCGACGTAGCCCTGACCGGAGGCTGGGAACTCGCCCTGGCAAAGATCGCTACGGGCGAGATGAATGCCTTCACTTTCAAACACGGGATCGAGGTCTTCGCGACACAGATCACCAGCGAACTGCTCAAAGTACAGATCCAGGGATCGGCGCCGGCTTCCTGTCCGAAATGCGGAGCTCTGATGGCATTCTACCCGAAGATTGCCAAATGTCTCAATTCCGAATGTCAATTGGTGATTTTCCGAACGATGGCCGGGAAGGAACTTTCGGACGAGCAACTCAAGACGTTGATCGAGAAAGGCCGTACCGGTGTCATCAAGGGTTTCCGTAAAAAAGACGGTGACACCTTCGATGCCTCCGTAGCCCTGAATGCCGATTTCAAAACGGAGTTTACGTTCGAAGAGCGCAAGCAAGCCCGGAAACCCGGTTTTAAACCTCGGAAATAATTCGTATATTTGCCACTGAATAGACTTGTCATAAACACGTTGTGTTCGGCAAGGATTTATTCAGTGGTTGGCGCTTCGAGGGGACTCGGAGCGCCTTTTTAACCTCATCTCCCAACCACTGAATCATCCAGAACATGTCGAACGGTCATAACAACAATCCCGTCAAAGGCTTATCCTATTACGGTCTTTCGCTCCTGTCCTTTCTGCTGGAGAGTCACCCCGACCTTGCCGGCAATGCCGAACTGATCCGCACCCGGGCAGATCGTGCCGCCGAGACATACAGCCAGGCAATCTGCAACGGGGAATCCCGCTCTGAAGCCGAAGCACAAGCCACACAGATTCTTTATCAAGGGCTCCACTTCTCCTTATACAACACCATCGTCAACATCCTTTGGGACGAGTTTGAGGAGCTCGTGCCCGAAGACCAGGCACGCGACATCGCGCGAAAAATTCTTCCACGAGTCGCATATCTCAAACGGGAATATGACTTAAACGATGATTTCGGCTCGTCGCCCGCGTATGAGCGCTTCTACACCGAATTGGTTGGGACGATACAAAATCTGCTCGACTATGGCGTACAATAAAACTGAACATCTGCGACGCAATATCGACGCAATACGTACGGCGTTCCTTCTCGAAAAAGAGGGCCGCACGGCTACTGAGGCCGAACAGGAGATTCTTCGTTCATACAGCGGATTCGGTGCCATCAAGGAGGTGCTGGAAGAGTTGCCTCTGAAGCGCAACACCCATCTGACACCCCTGATTGAAGAGCTGCACGCCGTACTGAAAGAGAACTCGGCAAACGACGCGGCCTACAAGCGTTATTTCGACAGCCTCAAGGCGTCGGTACTCACCGCCTTCTACACACCTCCGCAAGTTACGGAGGCAATCGTCCGTATCCTCCACGACCAGGGGATCCAACCGCAAAAACTCCTCGAACCCAGTGCCGGTGTCGGGGCTTTTGTCGATGAGATTCATCGTCAGAACCCTCATGTGGAGGCAACATGCTTTGAGAAAGACGCCCTGACAGGGCTCATTCTCAAACACCTGCACCCCGAAGACCAAGTCAAGGTTCAAGGTTTCGAAACCATGGATCCGGCCTATGACGGCTATTTCGATCTGGCGATAAGCAACATCCCCTTCGGAGACGTTGCTGTCTTCGACCCTGCCTTCTCGACATCCCGGGATCCCGTGCGCCGGCAGGGAGCACATGCCCTGCACAACTATTTCTTCATGAAATCCGTCGAGGCTGTCCGCGAAGGCGGTGTCATTGCCTTCATCACCTCACAAGGTGTTGCCGATTCGGAGCGGAACCGTCCGGTACGCGAATGGCTCATGCAACGCTGCGACATCATCTCGGCCGTGCGACTCCCGAACAACCTCTTCTTTGAATATGCCGGGACAGAGGTCGGAAGCGATCTGATCGTGCTGCAGAAGAAAACCGCTCAGCAAGCACTCTCCGTCCGACAGAAACACTTTATCGAGACGCGCAAACTCTCGAACGGAATCTCCGTGAACAATATCTTCCGTTCGTTGGATCGCGTCGTGCAGACTTCGGCGCTCGTAGCTACGAATCCCTACGGACAACCGGCCATGGTTTTCACGCACGCCGGAAGTGTTCAGGGCATTGCCTACGATCTGGAGCGGATGCTTGCGGACGACTGTAGCGAATACCTCGATCTGTCTCTATACCGGAAACATCAGCAGGCCGAGGAACCGGTTATCCAACATCAGCCTGAAAGTCAGGCTCAAGTTCAACATGAAATGCCGACCGAAAGTCTTTCAGAGCCAAAGGTTGAGCCTGTCCAAACCCAAGAAACATCCCTGTTCTCGGAGACTGCCGGACAATCCGTCCGGCCCGAAGAGACACCCCGCCAACGTCGAACGGGTAGAAGCAATGGTCCCCGACGCGCCGGAAAGGTACTCTCCGAGGTCCTTGCCGAGGTGCGTCAGCGCATGGAGGCCTACCAGGCGCAGCAAATGCCCGAACCCGCACCCTTCAACGAGGAGCCGGGCCCCTTCTGGCAGGCAACGGACGAAGACTGGGAGGATCTGAACCGGTGGATCGACGAGCGAGAGTCTGTCACGAAAGCCGCAGCGGAAGGTTATCACCTCGATCCTGAAACCGGAGAGATGATACCCGTCGAAGAGGTTGTAGCCGAGGTCGTAGTGGACGAGGAACCCGCACCCGCTGAAACACCGGCAGAGGAATTACCGCCCATCGACCTGCAGCAACAGGACTGGCAACCCTCCGAACAGGACTGGGCGGAATTCGGAGCGTGGAGCCACGAGCAGCAGCAACAGATTGAAGAGCAACAGCCGCAACAGCCAGAAGAATCGCTTGCAAAAGGAGCGGCGGCGATTGAAAATGCGGCGACTTCGGAGCCGGAAGTTCCGAATATCGCCGAACCGGAAATCTCCGCTACACCAGCCGAGGGAAAGCCCTCGCACGCGGGCTTTACAGGCTCTCTGTTCGACAATATCGCCAATGAAGCCCAACAGCTCGATTCACCTGAAGAGGGCGTCAAAACGCCGGAAACAGCGGTCGAACCCCTGCTGACTCTTTATGACCTGTTTGGATTCTCGGCCGAGGAGCGAAGTCAGGTAAACCGTCCGCGCCGCAAGAGACCGAAGCCGAAGGTTGTAAAACCGGCGGTCGAAGAAGAACGCTTTGTCGAATGGCGCGAAGAGTTGATGATCGCACGCCATGAACGCCTTGAAGCCGAAAAGAGACAACAAGACGAAGACAGCACTTCTGCAAAGCCCCGGCATGAAGCGGCAGAAACTTCCGCGGCAACGGCTCCAGAAGCTCCGCAGATACAGTCCGCGCCGGAGAGAAGAACGGGTTCCAAGTCCTCGGAACCGCGCAAAACCGCATCCGAGCCAGCCCGGAACAAAGAAACAAATGCTCCGCACCGTTTTCTTGCGCCCGTCCTCGAACATTACCGCGAGGGGACACTTGTGGCTGACGAAGAGGGGCGCATTGGTAATATCCGCGGGCTTAAAGGTCCCCGAACGATGTTTCATCCGCTGGAACTACCCGAAGAGCAGCGGATGCAGGCATCCATGTACATCGAATTACGGGACACGTATCACCACCTCTACAACAACGAAGCGGACCGGCACGAAGCAAATCCTGCCCTGCGTGAAATGCTCGGCAGGCTCTACGACAACTTTACGGAACGATACGGAGAGCTGAATGCTCCCCGCAATGTCGATTTTATCAAGATGGATCCCGGGGGCGATGAGATTCTCGGGCTGGAGCGATATGTAGACGGGAAACGGCTCAAGGCCGATATTTTCGACCATCCGGTATCTTTCAAAACCGAAAAGATGGAAAAGACCGACGATGTTAACGTCGCATTGGTGGCCAGTCTGAACCGCTTCGCCGACGTGAACCTCGAATATATCGCTCAACTCACCGGAGCCAGTGAAGACAACGTTCTTGAACAACTCCGGGGCCGGATCTTCTTCGATCCCGATACGGATGGATACAAGATCGCCGAGCGGGTAATTGCCGGCAATGTCATCGAAAAGGCAGATCGCGTACAGCGCTTTCTCAACGCCCATCCCGACCACAAGGCGGCCCAGGAGACTCTGGCCGCCCTGCGGGAAGCGACACCCAAGCCCATCGCTTTCGACGACCTGGACTTCAACTTCGGAGAACGATGGATCCCTGTCGGTATCTTCGAAAGTTATGCCTCATGGCTCTTTGAGACCGACGTAAAGATCTCCTATCTGCCCGATCTGGACGAGTACAACCTCTCGGCACGGGATCCTTACAACATTAAGATCCAGCATGAGTTCGCCGTAAACGGAGAGTTGCGCCGATATACGGGTCTGCACCTGCTTAAACATGCCCTGCACAACACCATTCCGGACATTACCAAAAAAGTTGAAAAACTCGTGGATGGACGCACCGTCGAGGTCAAAGTCCGCGACGGCGAAAAGATTCAGCTGGCGAACAGCAAGATCGATGAAATCCGGAGCGGATTCACGGACTGGCTCCGCGATCAATCCATGGAGTTCAAGGACCGACTGGCTGATACCTACAACCGCAAGTTCAACTGCTTCGTAAGGCCTCACTACGACGGTTCGCACATGGATTTCCCCGGTCTGGACCGTAAAGCGCTGGGCATCGAAGATCTCTACCCCAGTCAGAAGGATGCTATCTGGATGGACATTCTTTTGGGAGGTGGTATCATCGACCACGAGGTCGGAGGCGGCAAGACGCTTATCATGTGCTGCGGTGCTTTTGAGAAGAAACGTCTCGGTCTGGCACACAAGCCGATGATTATCGGTCTGAAGGCCAACATTCACGAGATTGCACGAACTTTCTGCACAGCCTATCCGATGGCTCGGGTTCTTTACCCGGGCAAGGAAGACTTCACACCCAAGAAACGTGAACAGATCTTCCGCCAGATCAAAAACAACGACTGGGACGCCATCATTCTGACACACGAACAGTTCGGAATGATTCCCCAGTCTCCCGAGATTCAGCAGGA
>ERZ779798.112-NODE-112-length-30209-cov-6.05794_pt1 | contig 30209 bp, 29 predicted proteins | sample MGYA00433090_ERZ779798 | MGnify/ENA primary metagenome ERZ779798 (study PRJEB29588, sample SAMEA2151468) | human gut metagenome | biome: human gut; feature: human-associated habitat; material: faeces | place: Denmark | collected 2008/2010 ...
AAGCAGGAATGGTATTAGGAATTATAGGTGTTTCTCTTTGTTGTTTTATATACTTATGGTTTATATTTGCTATTTTAATGCAATAGAAGAAGTGATTAAGCAAAATAAAAAGTGGAATTTATAGTATATGACGAAGAACAAAATAGAAAATTTTTAGCTAGTAAGTTAGATGAACAAAAAATACTGTACATTTTTGAGTTTTTTTGTTATAATATGTAAGAATTTTAAAAGGAAAGGAAACGTGAAATTATGAAAAGACTTGAAACCCTTGCGGGAGTACACACACACACACACACACACAAGTGCATTTAGTGAACTAGTTGTTAAGGCAACAAGTCTTTTTGTCATACATAAAAAGGAACCTAAATTATGGTAAAAACTATAATTTGGGTTCCTTTTGCTGTCTATAAAAAAAGAAAGGAGTAATTAAAGGGTAGAACATGAAAAATGATGCTATAATTACAGAACTTGAAGATGGAGAATTTTTGGCAACAGATATAATAGAAGTATTTGAAATACCGGACATTGCTATTTTAAATACTAATTTAAATGAGAGAGAGACAACGTTAAAGGTAAAAAACACTTTTAAAGAGTTATTAAGTGAAATTTATATAAGTTGCAATCAAAATAGGCCAAAATGGTATGAAAATGATGACTATAGTATAGAAATTGTTTTTTCATCAACTGAAGTCGAAAATCAAACATTTAATGCAAAAGTTAACATTTACATAATTTTAAGAGGGATAAATGAAAATAAAGAATTTCTAGTAAATAAAATATCAGAATTAAAAAATCTAGTAAAAGTAACACTAAATTATAGTAAGTTTTCAATTAAGGAAATAGATAAAAAATTGGAGACTTTAGAACAAATAAAGTATAGATTTAAGCAAAATAAAAGGGCAATTGTAAAAGATACAGAGGTTCAACAACTTCAAAATATGTACATTCCACAAGTAGATATGTTCGATAGATTTGCAGAAAAAATTACTAATTGTACCAAAATAGTTAATACATTGATGCAGTATCCTAATTCTCAAGTAATAATAGATTTAATACCTACAGTATTAAATAGTACTGAATCAACTGGATTAGAGCAATTAGTAAATACATTAGATATATTAAAAAACAATCTTCAAAATGCGAACAGCAATTTTTCGACTATGTTTATAGATAAAGTTTTGTCAAACTATAGATATTATGAAGAAAGAAAAAATGGACCAATGTTTTTGTATAACATAGTTGTTTGTGCTAATGAGCTATTTATAAACAATATAATAAGTAATTTAAATACAGAATTCGGAATGACAGAAGATGCGAATATTATTAATTTAAAGAATATTAGCATAGATAATACAGAAATTGATATAGATACATACTTTTATAGCTTACCATGGGTATTTAACGAAATTATTTTAGATAAGACATCAAGTAATACTATAAATTCTGTATTAAAGAGATTGCCATACATGGTTACAATGGAAGAAGCAACCGAATTTTTTAGGTTACCATATGGTGATAATCGCTTAACTGCGGGAATAAATATAAATAGACTGGAAAGCGGAATAAAGGAATACAGTAAAAAGGTAATCAATAATGGAGATATTATTGTCGGAAATTTAAAAAATGCGGGAAATTCGAACACAAAAATAGGTTTTGATTTAGGCGATTTAGTTAAACATATGCTAATAGTAGGAACTCCTGGATCTGGAAAGACAACTTTTTCAATTGGATTATTAGATAGAATTTGGAAGGAGTTTTCGATACCATTTTTGGTAATTGAACCAGCAAAAAATGAATATAGAGCTATGATAGATTCAATTCCAGATATACAAGTTTTTACTCCTGGAAAGGACTTTATATCTCCATATATAATAAATCCATTTATTCCACCTAAAAATGTTAGATTACAAAGTTATAAAACCGTTTTGAAAACAGCATTTTCTGCTGCAATAGAATTAACAACACCTTTAGATAAACTGTTTGAGGAAACATTAGATGAATGTTACTCGAATGCTGGGTGGCTACCATATTATACTATTGATGATGGTGGAGACATTTTCACAATGGATGATTTTTTAAAAACATTTATGCAAGTTTTTGAAAGAATTGGATATAAAGGAGAAGCATCTAATATAGGCAAAGCTGGATATGTAAGATTGAAAAGCTTACTTAGAATATTTGGAAGTTATAATACAATTCCAGTAGAAGATTTATTAAAAAAACCAACCATAATTGAGCTTGCAGCAATAGAAAATGAAAAACAAAAATCGCTAATTATAGCACTATTACTATTAAATATCCAATCATATATTAATGCAAATTATATAGGAACTGGAGAAATGAAAAATTTATTATTACTAGAAGAAGCACATGTATTGTTAGGTGCAAGTGACAAACAAGCTGATGGCGATGCTAATCCTAGTGCAGTAGCAAAAGAATTATTAGTAAGGATGTTTGCAGAAATTAGAGCACTGGGTCTTTCTATGGTAATTGCAGATCAATCACCAGAAAAGGTAACAAGTGACATAATCAAATTAACTAATATTAAACTGGCATTTAATCTGGTCGAGCAGAGTGACAGGGTTATCTTAGGAAATAGTACTGCAATGAATGATAAGCAAAAGGAAAGGTTAACACAGCTAGGCCCAGGAGAAGCATATTTTTATATGAATGGATTAAAAGAACCAGAAGAAGTAATAACAGAAAATTATAGGGAAAAAGTAAATATACGAACCACTATTTCAGATGATGAAATAGCTAAAAGAACTACATATTGGAAGGATAAACAAGATAAATTAAAGCCATATTTAGAATGCCAGTTTATAAATTGTTGCAATGATGGATGTGATTATAGAATTAGAGCAGAAGCAGATGAATATTCAAGAAGAATATATAGCAAATATTTTAACGAAGAAAGTAAAGATAAAGAATTATTAGTACAAGTGTATTCAAATTTTAAAGAAGAATTAGATGCAATTGTAAATAAAGATGTAAATAATAAATTATTATGGTGTACTAAGGTACATTTCTTAAGAAGAATAATTTATTATACAAAAATAAACTTTTCAAAAAAAGCAGCACGAAAAACATTATTAAACGAGATTAATAAGGAGGCGAAAGAAAATGAATGATTTTATGCAAGGGTTAAGAGACATGGTAAAAGACGATGAAGAATACGCAACTGACTTAAGCAAAAAAACAGAAATAAATGATGTACAAGATACAAAAGATGATGCAGATGAACCAATAGATGATTTATCAATTTCCAGAACCCGAGATGTACCAAAGGAAAATAAGAAAAAAGAAGATGATGAGTTAGTAAAATAATTAAGTTATAGAAGGGAGATAGTTAGCAAAACTAACAGTGAGAGATATGGAGTTATATAGTGTAATAAAAAATGATAGTTTGAATAATGAATTAGTTTGGAAATGTTTAAATGAAGATTTTAATAACAATAGCCAATTAATTGTTATGGAATCAGAGGAAGCTTTATTTGTTAACAATGGTGTAATAGTTGAAAGCTTTACAGGTGGAAAATATACTTTAAATACAGAAAACTATCCTTTTATAAAAGGCTTAAGAAAGTCTATTTCTGGAGGCGAAAATGCTTTTAATTGCAAAGTATATTTTGTTAACAAAACTCATAAATTAGAATTACTCTGGGGAACAGATTCTCCTATACAAATAAGGGATGCAGAATTTAATTTCGCAGTAGGAGTAAGAGCAAGAGGAAGTTATTCTATACAAGTAGCAGATGCAAAAAAATTTTTAATAAAACTTGTTGGAGTTAATACACAATCATTTACAGAAGAGGAATTAAAGAATCAATTTAGAACAGTATTTCAAACAAAAATAAAAGTAATAATCGCCAATGTTATGAAAAATTCACATTATACAGTTTTAGATATGAATACTGAGTTAGAAAGTATTGGTGATATGGCAAAAGAGCAACTAGCAGAGGTTCTAGATGAATATGGTATTAGGTTAGTTAATTTTTATGTTTCTGATATTTCTATACCAGAAAATGATCCAAACTATAAAATAATTAACGAAGCATATGCAAAAGCTCATGCAGGAAAAATAGAAATAGATGTACAAGGAGAAATGTGGAATAAGCTAACTGCAAAAGAGCTTGCAAAAGATTTAGCAAATAATCCTAATGCAGGTGGAGTAGCTGCAGCAGGAGCAGGTATTGGTATGGGAATTGCTTCAGCAGGAGCTTTTGGAAATATTGCTAATCAATTGTTTTCTCCTTTAAATGAAGGAAACAACAATAGTAATAATAATGCTAATACTAATACTAATACACAAATGCAAAGTGAACCTAAAAAATCTAGATTTGCACCTAAAACTGCGAATGTCGAAAATAATACAACAACGGAAAAGATGACCAAATGTCCTAACTGTGGTAAAGAGATTTCAGAAAATAGTAAATTCTGTAGCAATTGTGGAGCTAAAATAGAAACAAGCTATTGTAAAAATTGCGGAGAAAAATTAGAACCAGGAGCTAAATTTTGTAGTAATTGTGGAACTAGGAGGGATGAATAATGAAGAATAATAAGGTGGTTTATTCACTAATACTAGTTGTTGCATTAATAATAATTAATGTAGTAATTTTTCTATCATTACAAACATATTCAGCAAGTAGAATTTTAAATATTATATGCTTAAATGTAGCTATTATAATTTTATGGTTTTTTATATTTATAAATTTAAAAGAGGCTAATAATAAATATCTAAATTATACTAAAATACCAATTGTTTTAGTATATGCATTGCTAACAATTATATTAAGTATAATTTTAATAATAATTAATCCGGAAACAGTAGTTAGTACTGTAATTATCCAGGTAATTATTCATGGGATATTTGTAATTTCAATACTAACAAACAAATTAGCAGATAATACAACCGAAAGTTTAGAGAAAAATCAAAATAATAGAGTAGAGGATATAAGAAAAATTTCTAATGAATTAAATACTCTTTTGTTAGGGATAAAAGATGATAAATTATATAAAAGAATAGAGAAAGTTTATGATTCATCAAGAAGTCTAAAAGTGAATATTAATGGAAATTCAGAAGAAATAGACAATACTATTTTGAATTTAATAGATTTATTAAAAATAAAAATTAGCGAAAATAATTTAACAGAAATAGAGAATGTTATAACATATATAAACAATAAATTTATGGAAAGAAATAATTTATAATGGGGGAGAAGATAAAATGGTAAAATTAAAAGATGCAAAATGTCCAAACTGTGGAGCAAATATAGAAGTTAATGATGCGTTAGAAAAAACAATTTGTCAATATTGTGGAAGTACAGTAATTATAGAAGAAGCAATAGAAAAATATAAAGTAGAGCTTTCTGGCAAAGTAGAAGTAGAAGGAATAAAAGGAAGAAATGATAAATTAACACAAGCTAAAAAGCATATGTCATTAGCAGAATATGATGTAGCTAAAAAAATACTATTGGAAATTATTGCTGATGATCAATTTGATACAGAGGCATATATAGAATTAGTAAAAGTAGATATTGAACTTTTAGAAAAAATGAATTTTGATCCAACTACTTCAAAATTTAGAGATTCAAAAGGATGGAATCTATTAGAAGAAGTTGATAAAAATTACGAAAGAATTAAAAAAATAGATGATAATAATATAGCTGAAGGTTTACTTTCAGACTACAAAGAAAAATTAGATCATTATTGTAATATGATAGAGGAGGCCAAAAATCAAGATAAAAAATTAGCGGAATATGTAGAAATATTAAATGGTCATCTTGAAAAATTACTAAAAATATCGGATGAATGTGCAGGAGCATGGATAAATGGAATTTGTGGAAAATATTTTGATATGATTGGACTATATACAAATTATGAAGCTAATGCAATGAATGGGTCAAATTTTACAGATAGATATAAATTGCGTAAATTTACTAAAATTACAAGAGATGGGATTGTAGAAGGAGAATATCGCAAAGTAAGTAATAATTATACGACCAATCCATTAAAAGAAAATTTGCATTTAACAAATCCGAATAAAATATTAACTTTTGATCAAATAGGAGAAAGTATAAAAGAAATAGATGAAATGACACCTACATATATAGCAGAATCAACAAATATTAGGAATAAAGAAATTGATAAAGCAAACGGAAAACTTGAAAGAGAAAATGCGTATGCAGATGTAAAAAATACTTTAAAATATATTTGGATAGGCTTTCTATGCCTTTGGGTATTAGGTTTCGTTATAGCTACAATAATGACTTTAATAAATAATTTTGTAGCAGGAATAGCAATGATTATTTTCTTAGATAGTTGGTTAGTATTAATACCAATTGGTTGGATAAGAGATGCAAAAGATGATATTGATTATAATAAAAAATTAAAAGAAACAAATAAGCTTTTAAAACAAGATAAGGTATAAAATTTAAAGGAGATAATTTATAAAATACTTGCAAAATAAAAATATCATGATATAATAGATGCACATAAAAAAGACAAAATAAGGACAACACAGTTATAAATTAGTCTTTAAGAGAGCTAGATGTATGCTGAAATTCTAGTAAGATAAAATATAATTGTTATCACCTTATATGTTGCGAAACTGAACTAATAGTAAGTTTTGTCGTATATTCTGCGTTAAAGAAATTAGAGAGAATAACGTAAGTTATTAAATTAGGTGGTACCGCGGAATTATGCCCTTTTCGTCCTAAACAGGATGAAAAGGGCTTTTTGATTGTTGATTTTACAATACTTTAGTAAAGTGAAATCCCTAATAAAAAATAAAAGAAGGAGGAATTACAGTGTACAAAAAAGTAGAACTTAAAGACGGTTTTGTAGGCATGGAAAATGATGTAGCAAAACTATGGAAAGAAAAAGACATTGTTAAGAAAAACTTTGCAATGAACGAAGGAAAAAGATACTTCACATTTTATGATGGACCTCCAACAGCAAATGGAAGACCACATGTTGGACATATCGAAACAAGGGTAATGAAAGACATTATACCAAGATACAAAGTAATGAAAGGTTACAAAGTATTAAGAAAAGCTGGTTGGGATACACATGGACTTCCAGTTGAACTAGAAATAGAAAAAGAATTAGGAATTTCAGGAAAACAACAAATAGAAGAATATGGTGTAGAAAAATTCGTAAAGAAATGTAAAGAAAGTGTTTTCACATATGTTCATCTATGGGAAGAAATGACAAACAAAGTAGGATTCTGGGTAGATATGGAAAAACCATATGTAACATATCATAATGAATATATAGAATCTGTATGGTGGGCATTAAAAGAAATGTGGAAAAAGGGATTATTATATGAAGGTCATAAAGTAATGCCATATTGCCCAAGATGTGGAACAGCACTTTCATCACACGAAGTTGCACAAGGATATAAAGATGTAAAAGATTTAACTTGTATAGCTAAATTTAAAGTAAAAGGTGAAGATAATAAATATATATTAGCATGGACAACAACACCTTGGACTTTACCATCAAACTTAGCACTATGTGTTAATAAAGCTTACACATATGCAGATGTTAAAGTAAATGTTGGAACTGAGGAAGAACCAAAATATGAAGTATATGTTTTAGCTAAAGATTTAGTAGAAACCGTTTTAAAAGACAAAGAATATGAAGTTTTAAAAGAATATAAAGGAACAGAATTATTAGGAACAAAATATGAACAATTAATGCCATTTGCAAAAGTAGATGGAAAAGCATTCGAAGTAATCCATGGGGACTATGTAACATTAACAGATGGTACAGGAATAGTACACATTGCACCAGCATATGGTGAAGATGATAGTTTAGTTGCAAAACAAAATGGAATAACTTTTGTAAATTTAGTAGATAAAGAAGGAAAATTTGTTCCAGAAGTAGAACCTTGGGCAGGTAAATTCGTAAGAGATTGTAACGAAGGTATCTGTAAATGGTTAGAAGAAGAAAATAAATTGTTCAGTAAAGAAAAACATCTACATTCTTATCCACACTGCTGGAGATGTGACACACCACTTTTATATTATCCAAAAGAGAGTTGGTTTGTTGCAATGAGCAAACTAAGAGACAATTTATTAAAAAATAATGACACAATAAATTGGATGCCAGAAACAATAAAAACAGGAAGATTTGGAAAATTCCTAGAGAATGTTATAGATTGGGGAATCTCAAGAGATAGATATTGGGGAACTCCACTTCCAATTTGGACTTGTGAATGTGGTCACCAAGAATGTATTGGAAGTATAGCAGAATTAAAAGAAAAAGGAATAAATGTACCAGACGATATAGAACTTCATAAACCATATATTGATGATGTACATTTAAAATGTCCACACTGTGGAAAAGAAATGACAAGAGCAAAAGAAGTTATAGATTGTTGGTTCGATTCTGGTTCAATGCCTTTTGCACAATGGCATTATCCATTCGAAAACAAAGAAATATTCGAAGCAAACTTCCCAGCTCAGTTTATTTCAGAAGCTATAGACCAAACAAGAGGATGGTTCTATACACTACTTGCAGTTTCTACATGTTTATTTGATAAATCATCATATGAAAACTGTATAGTATTAGGACATGTTCTAGATGATAAAGGACAAAAAATGTCTAAATCTAAAAAGAATGGTGTAGATCCATTTGAATTATTAGATACAGTTGGAGCAGATGCTACGAGATGGCATTTCTATACATGTAGCGCACCATGGATTCCAACAAGATTATCTGTAAAAAGTGTACAAGAAACACAAAGAAAATTCTTAAGTACATTATGGAATGTATATTCATTCTATGTTCTATATGCAGAAATAGACCAATTTAATCCATTAAACTACAAAGACTTTAAAGTAACAAATGTAATGGATAAATGGATACTTTCTAAAATGTATACATTAATAAAAGAAGTAGATGCAAAATTAGATAAATATGACATAACAGGAGCTGCTTTATTAATAGAAGACTTTACAGATGAACTTTCTAATTGGTATGTTCGTAGAAATAGAGAAAGATTCTGGGCAAGCGGAATGGAAGATGACAAAGTTGGAGCATATGTAACTTTATATAATGTTTTAGTAAATTTAGTAAAAGTTGCAGCACCATTTGTACCTTTCATAACAGACGAAATTTACCAAAACTTAGTTGTTAATTTAGATAAAGAAGCACCAGAAAGTGTACATCTATGCTTATGGCCAGAAGTAAATGAAGCTGAAATAGATAAAGACTTAGAAAAAGAAATGGACTTAGCATACAAGATTGTTAAATTAGGTAGAAGTGCAAGAAATGCAGCTAATATCAAAAATAGACAACCACTTTCAGAAATGCTAATTTCTGTAGGAACACTTCCAGAATACTATGGAGACATCGTAAAAGATGAATTAAATGTAAAAGAAGTTGTTCTAGGAGCAGATATGTCTAAATATGTTGACTTCGAAATAAAACCAAATCTACCAGTTTTAGGAAAAGAATATGGAAAACTAATACCAAAAATAAGAGAAGCAATCTCTAAACTAAATCAAATGGATTTAGCAAACAAAGTAAAAAACGGTGGAGTAGAATACATCGAAGTAGAAGACGAACAAATACCATTAGACGAATCTAACTTATTAGTAACAATGCAAGGTAAAGAAGGATATGCCTTCGCAGGTGAAGGTGAACTTGGAGTTGTATTAGAAACAACAATAACACCAGAACTAAAAGAAGAAGGATATTTAAGAGAAATTTTATCTAAAGTACAAAACATGAGAAAAGATAGAGACTTCGAAGTATTAGATAGAATAAACTTATACTTTGCAAATTGTGATACATTAAAAGAAGTTATAGAAAAATATAAAGAACAAATAATGAAAGACACATTAGCAGACAACATCTTCTACAATGAAAAGAGAGACAACTATGTAGAAACAAAAATAAACGATGAAAAAATAGATATAGATGTTGAAGTAGTAAAATAAAAATAAAAAAAGGGATTTGGGGACGTTCTTTCGCAGGGATTTGGGGGACGTTCCTTAAATCCCTTTTTTGAACTTTAGGGACGGAGCTTAAAGTTCACTGGGTAGACATAAATAAAAAGTAAGAGAAAAGTCTTAAAAACTTTATTAAAAAAATCATAATAAAAATATATAAAGAAGTAGAAAATTAAGAAGATACTTAAAATTTCTACTTCTTTATTAAGTTTGTTGAAATTAAAAATATAATAAAAAAATTTTTAGTAGTTAAAAAATTATCGATTAAGTAAATAAACTCCGAAATTTAAATATGTTGCAAATAATGTCCATAATAAGTATGGAACCTGTAACCATGCAGCAGTTTTATGCTTTTCATAAAATCTAGCTATCATAATAATGATTAAAATTGCAAGAATTATAATCCATATAAAAGCAAATAATCTCCATTTGAATAAGAAGAAAGCAATAGGCCAAAGAGCATTAAAAAACAATTGTAAATAGTAGATAGAATTTATTTTTGAATCTACCAATGAATTACTTGCTAATATTCCGTATGAAATCCCCATTAAGATATAAAGAATTGTCCATACAATAGGAAAAGTCATACTAGGTGGTGATAAAGGTGGCTTTTGCAAAGAATTATAATCAATGCTTCCAGAAATAATAAATCCAACTATACTACCAATAAGAACAGGAACTATTATTGATTTTAAATAAGTTTTAAATTTTTTTGACATTTCGAACCTCCATATTACTATTTTATTAAAATAAATAGAAATTATACATTATAAAAAAACTAATTTGCAAGCTGGAAGCTAGTAATATAAATCGATACAAAGGAAAATGAACTTTAAGGAGTGCACTTAAAGTTCATAAAGTTCACATTGAAAATTAACATAATGTGTAGTATAATTATAAAAGATTGTAAAATGCAATTAGCCACGTTTTTATAGTTAAAAGAGGAAAAATAAGGAAATGAGAAAAACGGAAGTAACCAATCTAATGTTACTCTCTTTAGACCTAAAGAGAGTAGATGAGTTTAAAGTTGCAGAAGAGGCAGAGAACTTGAAGAATGTGATAACTATTCAAGGAATAGAAAACACAATAGTTTACTTCTGCAGAAATTCCGAAGTGTCAGAATGCCTTGTTTCTGAACTTACAATGCTTGAAGTCTGTAGCATAATTATTCTATCTATAATGGGATATGATTATGCTTGGTTATTAAAAATATTTGATATGCCAATTGACTTTAAGAAAGAATTGTCTAAACAGGGAAAGACTCAAATTCAAAGATGTAAAACTGTGAAACAGTTCATTGAAGAATATATTAAAAAGTAAAGTAACTGTTAACCACGTGGCCGAAAAATATACCAGCTTTATTGCTGGTTTTTTTCGTTATATTCAACCAAAATTAGACTATTAAAAATTTATAAATATAATAATGATTAATAAGTCTATAAAATTTATTAAATTTATTGTAAAAAAAATGCTATTTTTATATAATATTTTTAGTTTGTAATAGGGGGAATAAAAAATGGCAAATTCAAAATTAATAGTAGTAGAAGGACCACAAGGCGCAGGCAAAACAACAATTACGGATTATTTAAGATATACAATTCCATATACAAATTTATATAGATTGTGTGGAACCGCAGATAGTACGCCTGCAGGAAAGAAAAAAGCAGAAACAATGTATAGGGATTTAGTAGAATATTTAAAAAAATTAGGAAATCAAAGTATAAATTTAGTATTTGATAGAACATTTTTTACAGAAGAAAATTATTGTAGATTAAAATATAAAGAGTACTCATTTACAGATGTTTATGAAGAATTACTAGCTGATTTCGCTAAATTAGACTTTGAAATTTACTATGTTACACTATTTTTGGAAGATGAAAGTTTATATGCTCAAAGACTAAAAAGGGAGAATAAAGCAGTACCAAAATACGCTAAATTCGAAGCAGAGAAAAGTATAAATCAACAAAAAGTATATTTAGAAATGTCTGATGAAATAGCAAAGAAATATCCTAATATACATTGTTTAAAAATAGAAAATAGTAAAGATTTAGAATTAATAAAGCAAGAATTAAAAGAAAAAATAGGGTTTTAAACCTTGAGTATACATAAAAAATATAGTATAATAAGTTTGGAATTTTGTTGAATTTTCTATTATACAGAAAACTCAATTTACAATATATATAGATAGGAGATTTTTAAAGTGAACGTTTCAGATTTTTATTATGACTTACCAGAAGAATTAATAGCACAAACACCTATAGAAAAAAGAGATGAATCAAGATTAATGGTTTTAAATAGAGCAAGCCAAACTATAGAACATAAAACATTTAAAGACATAATAGAATACTTAGAGCCAGGAGATTGTTTAGTAAGAAATAATACAAAAGTAATACCAGCAAGATTATATGGTAAAAAAGCAACCGGAGCAAAAATAGAATTTCTTCTATTAAATAGAATAGAAGGAGATATATGGGAATGTATTGTAAGACCAGGACATAAATTAAAACCTGGTACAGAAGTAGAATTTGGAGATGGAATATTAAAAGCAAAAGTACTAGATGTAATGGAAGGTGGAACAAGAAAAGTAGAATTTAAATATGAAGGAATATTTAACGAAATTCTAGATAAAATTGGTTTAATGCCACTTCCACCATATATTCATGAATCTTTAAAAGATAATGATAGATATCAAACTGTTTATGCCAAATATGAAGGTTCAGCAGCAGCACCAACAGCAGGATTACATTTTACTCCAGAACTTTTTGAAAAAATAAAGGCAAAAGGAATTGATGTAGCAAATGTAACATTACATGTAGGAATTGGAACTTTTAGACCAGTAAAAGTAGAAAATGTAGAAGAACACCATATGCATTCAGAACATTTCTATATAAAACAAGAAGATGCAGATAAAATAAATAATGCTAAGAAAAATGGAAAAAGAGTTATAGCCGTAGGAACTACTTCTTGTAGAGTACTAGAAACAATAGCAGACGAAAATGGAATGGTAAAACCTACAGAAGGAGACACACAAATATTTATTTATCCTGGTTATAAATATAAATGTTTAGATGGTTTAGTAACAAATTTCCATTTACCAGAATCAACACTAATAATGCTTGTATCTGCATTAGCAGGTAGAGATTATATTATGAAAGCATATAATGAGGCTGTCAAAGAAAGATATAGATTTTTCAGTTTTGGAGATGCAATGCTTATTTTGTAAGATAGGAGAAAATTATGGTTATACATACAAAAAAGCAAGTTAAAACAAAAACTATTCATAAAAAGATGAATTTGCCACAAAGTTTACGAGATAAAATAGATAAATTTTGGAAAGAACAAGTAAAAGAAAATCCAAACTTATTTAATGGGGAAGTTTGGAATGTAACAAAAATGGAAGAAAATAAAGCTGATATACTTCTAACAATAGAAAAAACAGATTATGCACACTACTTATATGATGAAAGACATGGCATAGAAGAAAAATATGCTTGCCACAATCTTGCAGGAGGAACATATATTGTTACTAAAGATGGATATGCTGTTGTAGGTGAACTAGATAACACAACTTCTTATCCTAGGATGATGCAAGTTTCTGGTGGAGGTATAGACGAAAAATTTGATATAGTAAATGGTGAATTTGATTTAATAAAAACAGCAAAAAGAGAATTAAAAGAAGAATTAAATTTAGATTTAGACAATAAAGAACAAATAGAAAATTACAATTTCGAATATATAGAAAAACCAGAAGGAAAAAGACATTCATACTGTGTAATATTAAAAGCATATTCAATGTATACAAAAAATCAATTAGAAGAGCATTTTAATAAGTATTATCAATTTTTAGAAGAAACAGAAGGAGAAAAGGAATTTAAAAAATTACATTTTTTAAAACTAGGTAGAGCAGTAGAAGAATTGGACAAGCTAGATAATCCAAAAAGATTATATGTAAGACAACTTCTAGAAATAGAAGATAGAGGGGTGTTGAATAATGAATAAAAAAGAATTTGAAAAATATTTAGACAGCCTAGAGCTAGATAAAAAAGAGTACTGTATAATAAGTGGCGGAAGTTTATTAATGCATAATTTAAAAGAAGAAACAGATGATGTGGATTTATATGTAACACAAAATTCGTTTGATAAGTTAAGTAAAAGATTTAATGTACATATAAGTGGAAAGCCATTTCCAAACCATTATACTGTAAACGAAAAAACTGAGGCTGTTTTAGTTAAAGATTTACAAAACGAAAAAATATATAATATAGATGGATATCCTTGTCGTTCTATAATAGATGATTATAATTGGTATAGACAAAATGGTAGGCCAAAGGATTTAGCTAGTGCAGATAAGATAGATACCATGTTTGAAAATATAGCCAAAGAGTTCAATTGTAAAAAAGAAGAGGTCACTGAAAGCGAAATTTTTAAATATGTAAATAAGTAGGTGATTATATGAACATTAGAAAAGCAAGAAAAGAAGATATGAAGGCTGTACAAGACCTAAGATATAATCTTTCAAAATATGAGAAAGATATAGGCTTAAATATTGCAGTACCAGAATGGGGTTATACTGAAGTAGGAGAAAGAGATTACAATTATTTTTTAAATAAGCAGTTTATATTTGTAGCAGAAGAAAATGAAAAAATAGTAGGGTTTATAACTGGGGAGATATTATCTAAAAAAGAATGGTATACAGTACAGTTAGGAACAATAAATAATTTATACGTATTAGAGGAATATAGACATAAAGGTATAGGAAAACAATTAATGCAAACAATTATGAATAGTTTTAAAGAAAAGGGTATAGAGACTTTTGAACTTTATGCATTCAGTAATAATGTTGATGCATTAAAATTTTATGAAAAATTAGGCTTTAAAAAGTATAATGTTCAAATGTTATATCAAAAAAATAATTAAAGGAGGAAATATGAAACCAGCAGTAACATATGAGTTAATACATAAATGTAAACAAACTGGAGCAAGAAGAGGTGTAATACACACTCCTCATGGTGATATACAGACACCAGTATTTATGCCAGTAGGAACACAAGCAACAGTAAAGAGCATGACACCTGATGAATTAAAAAATGAAATTGATGCAAAAATAATTTTATCAAATACATATCATTTATATTTAAGACCTGGGGAAGAAGTAATACAAGAAGCAGGTGGACTTCACAAGTTTATGAACTGGGATAGAGCAATACTAACAGATAGTGGAGGATTCCAAGTATTTAGTTTAAGTGGTCTTAGAAAAATAACGGAAGAAGGTGTAGAATTTAGGTCTCATTTAGATGGAAGAAAAATTAAATTTACACCAGAAAGTGTTATGCATACAGAAAATATTTTAGGATCAGATATCATGATGGCTTTTGATGAATGCTGTCCATATCCATCAACATATGATTATACAAAAAAATCTATGGAAAGAACTACAAGATGGGCAGAGAGATGTAAAGTAGCACATGCAAGACCAGAGGAACAAGCTTTGTTTGGAATTATACAAGGTGGATTTTATAAAGATCTAAGAGAAAAATCTGCAAGAGATTTAGCAAAATTAGATCTACCAGGATATGCAATAGGAGGAATAAGTGTAGGGGAACCTAAAGAAGAATTCTTAGACATATTACGTTTTACAGCACCACTTATGCCAGAAAATAAACCAAGATACTTAATGGGAGTAGGAAGCCCAGATTATTTAATAGAAGCAGCAATGGCTGGAATAGATATGTGTGATTGTGTTTTACCAACAAGAATTGCAAGAAATGGAACTGCAATGACATGGAATGGAAAAGTTGTAATAAGAAATGCAACTTACGAAAAAGATTGGGGTCCAATAGATAGTGAATGTGATTGTTATGCTTGTAAAAATTATACAAGAGCATATATTAGACACTTAATAAAAGCAAAGGAAATTTTAGGAGTTAGATTACTTTCAATTCATAATTTGTATTTCTTGACTAAACTTATGGAAAGAGTTAGAATGGAAATAGAGAATGATAATTTAGGAAACTTTAGAAAAGAGTTTTATAAAAAGTACGGATATGATACAAAAGAATAATTAAATAGGGGGAAAGTTATGGATTTATTTGATAATGAGGAATTGTTCAAAGAAGAAAAAAAGAAAGTAAAGAAAAAAGGAATAATAATTATTTCATGTATAGTTGTAGCAATTCTTTTAATAATTGGAATAGTTGTAGCAATGATGTATTTCCAAAGTTTACAATGGGGAATTACAGTTGATGGAGTGGGAGTTTCAGTAAAAGATACAACAATTATAACAGATGAGCAAACAGGTAAAGTATTTATATCTATTTCAGATGTGGCACCATATGTAACAGGATATACTTATTTACATGGTGAATATGGTAAAAATTCTGAAGACAATAATTCAGGTGTTGTTCAATGTAATGATGAAGCAGTAGAATTCCATGCTAACCAAAATAAAATAAATAAAGTCTTATTAAAAGAAGACACTAATGATAACGAATATGGTTATATGTATTTATCAGAAAGGATAAAATATGCAAATGGACAACTATATGCATATGTAGAAGATTTACAACCATTATTAAATGCAAAAGTAAATTATAACCAAGCAACGAATAAAATAACATTAGCAGGAACAGAATATTTATACGAACAATATCAAACAAGGATTGCAAGTTTAGGATATAATGCAGTAGATTCAAACTTTGTTAATAAAAAAGCTTTAGCTTCAGATATGATTGTTGCTCAAAAAGAAAATGGATTAACAGGAATCATTAGACCAGATGGAACAGAAATTGCAGGTCCACGTTATACAAGTGTACAATGGTTAGAAACAACAGAAGAATTTTTAGTAGAAAATAATGACAAATATGGAATTATAAGTGAATTAGGACAAACCAAAATCACTATGAGTTATGATTCTATAAAGTTATTAGATAAAGATGCAGGACTTTACATAGTAGAAAGCAATGATAAATATGGTGTAATTAACAAGAGTGAAAGACAAATACTATATGCCGAATTTGATCAAATTGGTGTAGATAAAAATCAATATCCAAGTGTACAAGATGGAAATCAATATTTATTCTATGATTCTATTATACCTGTAGAAAGAGATGAAAAATGGGGATTATATAACATAAATGGAGAAGTTATATTACCAGTAGAATATGACAGTATCGGTTGTATAGTAACTTCAACACAAACAAAATCTGCAAACAATGCAGTACTACTAGAAGACTACGAAGGAATTATAGTAGGAAAAGAAATAAGTGAAAATGATACAAATAAGAAATATGCAGTATATAACCCATTAGGAGAACAATTAGTTGGATTCTTATTAGATAATATTTTCTATAGAACAGAAAATGGAAAAGATGTTTATTATCTAGAGATGAATGGACAACAAGGAAACTTAGATGAAGTATTTAAGGCAAATGGAATTAAGAAAGTTAATACAGATGTTAATGATTCAAATTTAAATAACAATATGAACATTAATAACGGAACATCTGATACAAATGAATTAGTAAGAAATTAAAGTAATAATTAATAGCCTCCCTAAATAGAATTTATTAGGGAGGCTTAAATTATGGAAGAAGGAATATTAAAAAAGAATGGAATTGCTATATTAAAAGGGGAAATAATAGCTTTTATAATAAATATCTTTGGACTAATAATTTTATCATTAATAATGACATATTCTAGTATTTCGGATAATAATATACCAACATTAGTAATAGCAGTAAATACATTAGCAATTTTAATAGGAAGTTCAATTGCAACTATTAAGTTAGAAAAGAAAGGAATAGTAAATGGCTTAATAATAGGTGTATTATATATGCTTATTTATTTATTAATTTCTTTAATATTTTCAGGAAATATTAATTTTTCTAGCAAAACTATTTTATTAATTATTTTAGGTGTTATTGCTGGGGGAATAGGAGGAATAATAGGAGTTAATCTTAATAGGAAAAAATAGGATAATAAAGTGATGTTTAAATCGTAGATTTATCTACGGAATCAATAACTAAAGTTTACCAATTATAAAATTCAACTATTTAGGAAAAAGTAGTTGAATTTTTTTATGATTTAAGATAGAATTTAACAAGACTATATTCAATGTTTTTAACTAAGGAGGAGAAAAAGTGAACAAAGAGGAAAAACTAAAAAAAGAGCAAAAAGCAAAAGAAATAAACAAATTGAAAGGTTTAAGAATAACATTAATAGTATTTATTATAATTTTGTTATCTTTAATATCTTTTGTAGGCATATATGTAAAAGATAAAAACGAAATGTCAGATGTTATTCCAGACTTCATATTAGGTTCAGATATAGAAGGAAATAGAATAATTCAATTAAATGTCGAACAAGACGAAACAGTAACGTTAACAGATTCAACAGGTGCTAAGATTGCATCAGGAACAGAAGAAGAGCTTTCAAGCCAAGGCTATACGGAAGATGTTATTACAGAGAATGGTTATACAAAAACATCAGAAGAAACAAATAAGGCAGAAAATTTAACTGCTGAAAATTATGAAAAATCAAAACAAATATTAATAAATAGACTAAAAACATCTGGAGTTACAGATTACAAAGTAAGACAAGATAAAGACAATGGGAATATAGTTGTAGAATTAAAAGAAGACAAGTTAACAGATGATATAATATCAACATTATCAGAAGTAGGAAAATTCGAATTAAAAGATTCAGATACAGAAGAAATATTATTAAACAATGATGATGTAAAAGATGCTAGAGTTTTATATAATAATACACAATCAGGAGTTAACGTGTATTTAGAAATAGAATTTAATAAACAAGGAAAAGAAAAATTACAAGAGATATCAAAAACATACAACAGTAATGCAGAAACAGAGGATACAACAAATACAGTAGATAACAATACAGTATCTAATGAAATAACAGAGGAAGACTTAAATGCTGCAGAAACAGCAAATGAAGCTACAAATACAACAACTGACGGAACAACAGATACAGAAGAAACATCATCTAAGAAAATAGATATGGTAATAGATGGAACTACAATTGCACCAGGACAACAATTTTCTGAGGAAAATACAACAGGAACATTAGACTTGTTAATTGGAACAGGAAGTGCATTAAGTACAGATGATGAAAACAACAAATTAGATACATATATAACACAAGCTCAAACAATGGCTTCATTAATAAAAAATGGTGTAATGCCAATTACATATTCATTAGAAAGCAATAAATATATAGAATCTCCAATAACAGTAGATTTATTAAAAAATGTAATTATAGTATTAGGAGCTATTGCAGTAGTATTATTTATCTTCTTAATAATTAAATTTAGAGTAAATGGAATACTTGCAACAATATCTAATGTTGGATTTATTGCAGTTATATTATTAATTTTAAGACTTACTAATGTAGAAGTAGGAATTGGTGGAATTATAGGATTAGCATTAATACAATTATTAAATTATGTATTACTTTACATGTTATTAAAAGCTGTAAAAGGTAAGAAAGATAATGACAAAGTAATGAAGAGTGTACTTGTAAAATTCTGTATGATGTCTGTACCAGCATATATAATTGCTATTGTATTTGCATTCAACTCATTTATTCCAATATATAGTTTTGGAATGGTTGTTTTCTGGGGAATTACAGCATCAGTTATATATAATTTACTTGTAACTAAAAATTTAATTATAAAAGCAGAAGAAAAATAATATGAGAGGGTGAAAAGATGGAACGCAAAAAAACTAATATGAAAAATAAAATACTATATCTTTTAATAGCAATTATAATAATTGCAGGTATAGTTGTTGGATGTACAGCAAAGTTTAAATTTAGTTTAGCATATGATGATTCTAATAGAATCGAAGTTTATATTGGTAAAGATTATACAAAATCTGATGTAGAGTCTATTGCTAAAGAAGTGTTTGGAACAAATGATGTATTAATACAAAAAATAGAATTCTTTAATGATTCTGTAGCAATTACAGTAAGAGAAAGTAATGATGAACAATTAAATAACTTAGTAACAAAAATAAATGAAAAATATGAAACATCTTTAACAAAAGATGATTTAACTGTAGTAGAAATACCTCATTACAGAGGAAGAGACTTAATAGCAAATTATGTTTGGCCTATAGCAATTTCAGCTGCTCTAATTATTGTTTATGAAGCAATAAGATTTAGAAAATTAGGAGTAGTAAAAGTTGTAGCAAAATTAATAATTTGGCCAATAGTAATAGAAGCACTATATTTAAGTGTTTTAGCAATAACTAGAATACCTATTAGTTATTACACATTACCATTAGGAATTATATTAGCAGTATTAACATTAACAATTATTACATATAAAAATGAAAAGAAATTAGTAGAATATAATAGAAAGAAAAATAAGGCTAGTGAAGAAGAAAAAGAATAAAATAATAAACGGGATTTGGAAACCTCATGTGGGATTTGGAAAAGTTCCTTCGGGATTTGGGGACGTTCCTTAAATCCCGTTTTTTATTATATAGGAAAAATCGGCAGATTTTTCCGGAGTAACAAGGTTAAGTTACCTTAGTCAGTACGATTGCGAAGCAATCGTACATGCGGAGAAGCACTTTTCTTATTAGATATAAGACCTAAAAAATACAGGATAAAATATTTCATCCTGTATTTTTTACTATTTTTGTAATTTGTAATAAGATTTCTTTCCTTTTTTTAGAATTGCAAATCCATCTTTAAAATCTGTATCTGAAAGTATATAGTTTGTATCAGATATTTTTGTATCATTTAAAGATATACCGCCTTGTGTAATTAATTGACGTGCTTGACCTTTTGATGGTGCAAATCCAACTTGAATTATTGCATCTAATATAGAAATATTACCTGCAACTGTTGCAGTTGGCATATTGTCTAAACTACCTTGTCCACCAAATAGAGCATTAGAAGCTTCTTCTGCTTTTTTAGCTTCTTCTTCGCCATGAATTAATTTTGTTATTTCGTATGCAGCTACTTTTTTAGCTTCGTTTATTTTTTCATCTTTTAGATTAGAAAGTTCTTCAACTTTTTCCATAGGTAAGAAAGTAAGTAAACTTAAAACAGTTTTTACATCAGCATCATCAATATTTCTCCAATATTGATAAAAATCATATGGTGATGTTTTTGTTGCATCTAACCAAAGAGCACCTTTTTCTGTTTTACCCATTTTTTTACCTTCTTTTGTTGTAAGAAGTTTAAATGTAAGACCATAAGAATCAGAATGTCCAATTCTTCTTATTAAGTCAACACCACCTAAAATGTTTGACCATTGGTCGTTTCCACCCATTTGTAATTTACAACCATATTTATCATGTAAATATAAGAAGTCATATGATTGCATTAACATATAGCTAAGTTCGAAGAATGTTAAACCTCTTTCCATTCTTTGCTTATAACATTCTGCAGCAAGCATTTTATTAACAGAAAATAATGAACCGATTTCTCTTGCAAAGTTAATAAATTTTAAATCTAGCAACCAATCTGCATTGTTAACTATTATTGCAGCATTTTCACCTTCGAAAGATAAAAATTTAGCAATTTGCTTTTTAAAACATTCAACATTATGATCTATTTCTTCTCTAGACATCATTCTTCTCATATCTGTTTTACCAGAAGGGTCACCTATTGTAGCTGTACCACCACCAATTAAAATAATTGGTCTATGTCCTGCTTTTTGCATATGTGATGCAACCATTAAAGAAATAAAATGTCCTACATGTAAACTATCTGCAGTTGGATCAAATCCTATATAAAATGATATTGATTCATTATCTAATAAATTTTTAATTTCTTCTGGATGTGTTAATTGTTCTGTATAACCTCTTTGTGTTAATTTCTCAAAAATATTAGACATAAAACGTCCTCCTTATAAATTGATATCTATATTATTTTTTTCTTTTTTTACAGCTTTAATAAAGTCTTTATTATTCATAAATCTATTTATATTTGATTCATCAATTCCAGTACCTTTACTTATATCTGCAACTGAAGCATCTTCTATTTGATTAGTTAAAAAAGTTTTTAATTTTGACATTTCAAAATTATCTTTTGGTGCACAATTTGGGCAAATATCATCTACTGATGAAAAAAAGCATCCACAACGTAAACATTTCTTAAAATTCATAATTAAGTTCATTCCTTTCTAGTTTGATTATAAATTAAATAAATTTTCTAGCAGTATTCTATCATAAAATACTACAAAAAAAAACTAAATATTACAAAAAACATATATAAATTTATTAAAAAAAGTGTTGACAATTATTTGTTGTTATGCCATAATGATAATGGTTATCACTTAAGGAGATGTTATGGAAAGATATAGTAAGCAAAGAGAGTTAATATTAAACGTTTTAAAAGAAAGAAACGACCATCCAACTGCAGAAATGCTATATAAAGATATAATAAAAATTATGCCAACTATAGGTATTGCAACAGTATATAGGAATTTAGCAGCATTATATGAAAGTGGTCAGATATTAAAAATAGAAACTAAACAAGGGGAATCAGATAGGTTTGATGGAAATCTTACACCTCATCTTCATTTTCAATGTTTAGAATGTAATGAAATACAAGATATCTTTTTAGATGAATGTGATAATGAAAAACTTAACGAAAAACTAAAAGAATTTGCGAATATTATCAATGCAGAAGTAACAAGTTCCAAAATTATTTTAAAAGGAAAATGTGAAAAATGCAAAAATAAGGAAAGATAAAATCCATATATGCAAATCTCACAGGTTTAGGTAGCCTAACTTTGTTGTTTCAGAAAAATCTAACGATTTTTCTTACAAAATAAAATTTTATATTATAGGAGGAATAAAAATGAAAGCTTATGTATGTAAAGTATGTGGATATGTACACATTGGAGATGAAGCTCCAGAAAAATGCCCACAATGTGGAGCTAGCAAAGACAAATTTGAATTAAAAGATATGAGTGGAGATAAAGACTATGCAGATGAACACAAAATCGGTGTAGCTCAAGGTTTAGATGAAGAAGTTGTTAAAGGATTAAAAGATAACTTTATGGGAGAATGTACAGAAGTTGGTATGTACATAGCTATGAGTCGTCAAGCTGATAGAGATGGATACCCAGAAATAGCAGAAGCATTTAAAAGATATGCTTTAGAAGAAGCTGAACATGCTGCTAAATTTGCAGAACTATTAGGAGAAGTTGTTTATGCAGATACTAAGAAAAACTTAGAATTAAGAGCAGCTGCAGAACAAGGTGCTTGCATGGGTAAAAAAGAATTAGCTACAAGAGCTAAAGAATTAGGATATGATGCTATACATGATACAGTTCATGAAATGGCTAAAGATGAAGCTCGTCATGGAAGAGGATTTGACGGATTATTAAAAAGATATTTTTCTAAATAATATTTATTAATAATCAGTATGATAAAACGAATATAGGATGTTAATATTACACATCTTATATTCGCTTTTTATTATATAGGAAAAAGCATATATAACAAGGATAAGTTACCTATATTCGTGAGATTGCAAAGCAATCTGCCCATATAGCGAAGCTACTTTTCTTATTTACAAATAAAAAACAGTTATGGTATAATTAAATGGACTTAAAATTTAAGAAGGTGTGTTTATGGCAGTATTATTATTTATCATATATATGCTAGTGCTGATAATCTTTGGTTTAGTCGTATTTGCTGTTATGCAAATAAAGATGGCGGGTTTAACAGTAAAAGACTTCTGGTCATTTATAGAGGCAAACCAAGAATTAGATAAATTAGACAAAATTGCAAAGAAATATGAAAAAATGACTACTCCTCAACAAATAATGTTCTTAAAAGAAGCTGAAAAGATATTTAGTGCTTTTGATAAAGTACCTGCTTCTATTTGGGAAGAAGAAACAAATAAATATCAAAATGTTTTAGAAGCATATAAAGATATAAAAGTTATGAGATGGATAGAAAATGATAAGAGTAATGTAAAAGAGGAAGTTACAGATACAAAATAAAAATTTAAAAAAAATGAAAAATTGTATTGACAAATTATATATAAAGGTATTATAATAAGCATTGTCAGTTGCAAGACATTCATGCAGATGTGGCGGAACTGGCAGACGCACAGGACTTAAAATCCTGCGAGGGTTAAACCTCGTGCCGGTTCGATTCCGGCCATCTGCACCAAAAAAGAGTAGTTTAAAAACTACTCTTTTTTTAGATGAAATAAAAGGGGAGAGTATAAATGGAAGAAAAAAATAAAACAGGAAAAAGGATATCTAATGTATTAAGGTATATTTGTGGAGTGTTTTTTATATTAACAGGATTTAGTGGAATGTTAATTAATAATATTTTGGCAGGATTTTTTATGATGTTATTTGGAATATCTTTATTACCAGTACTATATAAAAAAACAAAATTAAACCAAATTAAGCATATACAAATTATTTTACCAATCATATTAATAATTATATATGGAATGAGTATGCCGGATGTACCAAATGTGACGTATACTAATATAATTGCCGATGTAGATACCAATACAAGTATAAGTACAAATATAGTGCAAGAGACTAAAAATATCGATATAACAAATTTAAAATTTAATGAAGCTGAAATAGAATTAGATATAAATGAATCAAAGAATATTACTTTAGAAATAGAACCAGAAAATGCTAATATTGACAGTTTAGAGTATTGTTCATCAAATGATAAAGTAGCAACTATAGAAAGAACAGATACAGACATAATTAAAAATAAAATTACATTGAAGATAAATCCGATTGCAGAAGGAAATTGTGAAATTTTTGTTAAAACAAATAATGGACTAGAAAGTAATAGAGTAACAGTAAAAATAATTGATAATAACAGAATAGAGCAAGAAAGAATAAAAGCAGAAGAACAAGCAAAGAAGGAAGCAGAAGAGCAGAAACAAAAACAAGTAGCTGCAGAAAGTGCAAGCACAAAGAAAGAAGATACATCAACTTCTAAAACTACTACAACGACAAAGAAGAAAAATTCAAAAAGTACGTCGAATAATTCAAATGGAAAAACAGTATACAGAACTCCAACTGGGAAAAGATATCATTATGATCCAGATTGTGGAGGGAAAAATTCGTATTCAACAACTTTAGACGCGGCTTTATCAGCTGGATTAACACCTTGTAAAAAATGCGCTCAATAAAAAAGTATATTCAGAAAAAATATTAAACCTCCTATTATAAAATAGGAGATTTAATTATATTTCTAATTCTTTTAGTATCTGCTTATTCTGTTTTGTAGCAGGCCAAGAAATTGTAAAAAATAATATTATAAAGATAATAGCTAAAACTCCACCAATAATTGAGCTATAACGCATTATAGCTAAAGACTCGAAAAGAGCTATTAAAATAGCGTAAATTTTTCTATAATTTTTTACAAGAATTTGTTTTTGTTCATCTGAAGCTTTTTCTTTAACATTTTTTGCTAATAAAATATCTGGTTTAGCTATACTTATTATTAAAATTATTATTAAAAATAAATCTAACATAATATTTCCTCCTTTTTTAATTTTATTTAATATATCATAAGAAAATAACATGAACAATACTAATTTGTCAAAAAGAGGATTACGTACTATTTTTGCTTTTTATAAGTAAATGTGCTATAATAAAGTTTGAGAAACTCGTAGATTTATCACATCGCACATTAAGTGCAAAGCATAATAGGAGGAAGAAAGAAATATGAGAGAAATTGTAGCAGAAAGGGATGTAGTAGAAACAATTAGGAAAGTAATTGTTAATTGCATTCGGGACAACAAGTGCGAAGGTACACAAATTTGGTTATCTGACGAAGTAGTACAGAAAATTAAAGAGCTTCAGATATATGGAACCAGTAATTTTCCGTACGAAGGATATACTATGGCTGCTTTTAAGTTAAAAAGCGGAGAGCCGATGGAGATAACCTATAGTAGGGAAAAGAGCCTTGCTATAAAAAATTGGCATAACAATTGGAGCAACATGAATATTATAAAATTTGTGTACTTCCCAAACAGCGAAGAATATTTCTTCTTTGGAGCTACAAAGGAGAATATCTTAGTAATTAAGTAATCTCATGTTTCGTACATGGCTTTCCTACGTAAAAGTAGGGGAGCCATGTATTAGTTTATATAAAAGATTAAGGTAATTCTATCTTTAAATGTTCGTTTTTCAAATCTTTTAATTTATTATTTATACAATTGGCAATTTTATCATTATAATCATTATGTTTTTCGATTAGATTAATATAATAATTTAATTTCTTTAAATAATTTTCTGAATTATTATTTTTTAAATATAAATCATAATAAATATAAATTAATTCCTCTAAAGATTCAGTAAGCTCATCAGAAGATTCTTCAAATAAAGAAATTGCTTTAGTTAAATCTTTATGAATTCCAATTTCTAAACAACCATCTTTATAAAAATATTTTGCTAAATTATATTTAGCCCAATTACACAAAGTAAATTTTGGTGATTCGCTAGACAAAGTGTAATAATCAAAAGCCTTTTGTAAATTTATATTTCCTATTTTTCCTAGTCTGTAAAATTCACCAACTCTATTTTGAGCCCAACTATCACCTAAATTAGCAGATTTCATATAATAATCAAAAGCAAGTTTTAAGTCATTTCGAGCCTCGTAAATCTTACCAAGATTATTAAATGCATATACATGTCCCATATCTGCTGCAATTTTAAACATTTCAATTGCTTTTTCTTCATTTTTAGAAATATGGGGAATAGTACCACAAAGTAGCATATTACCAATACTTGTGTAAGCGTTGGCACAATTTAGTTTCCTAGCTTTGTTAAAATATTTTAAAGCTAAATATATATCATGTTTAGATTTAGTACCAATATGCCCTTCATAATATAAATAACCAATAGCCCAATTAGCTATGGGATGATTAGCCTTTGCAGCGACTTGATAGTAATCATAAGCTTTTTCATATCTAGCAATTCCTGTTATAATTCCATAACATTCCATAGAAGCCATCTCAAAACACGCAAAAGGATTGCCATGCCTTGCTAATTCATAAATGCCTCTAATAGACCAAATGCCAGAAGTTAATTGGATATTAATAAAATCTTCAATATCATTTACAGAAATATTTGTATCATATATTTTCTTTTCAATTATATTATTTAAATTTTCGTCAATATAAATAGGTTGTTTTTTATCTAAAACAGTATAAAATAAAACTTCTGCTATAAAATTATATAAATCGTTATTAGCCAAATTTGAATGTAATCGATTAGAAAGATTAGTTGTAATATCCGAGTCATTTTTACTAATAGAATATAGTCGTGTACAAATATGACGCATTTTTTCATTTGTATTAAAAATATTAATTGTAATTTTTGCTGGAACATTAATATCTATTAATTTTAATATTTCCGAAAAAATAGGGAGTAAAGTGTTAGGATTTTTAATATATTCACTTTTTAAACTTTTAACATAATTTTTATATGTAGAATTAATTGCTCTAAAACCTGTACAATAATTATTAACAGTGCTATCTGCAATTGAATCTGTATTAAAAATTATAGAGAATAAATCTGCTTGCCAAAAGCTTGCCGAATTATTGCTTTCTTCTTTTAAAATTCTAAAAAAATTACCAAAAGATAAATAATTATCATTTATATTTAAACGAATAAAATTCTTTTTCATATATAACCTCCAATAAATATATAAACATTATATTTACATAATATATAAAAGTCAATATAGAAGCGTGAAATAAACGTGAAATAAAACAAAATACGTGAAAAAGTATGAGTTGATATTAGCATACAATAAAATATAGAATAGTAAAAAATAATAAGGAGTTGATTAATATAAATATTTTAGGATTAAATATTAATTACATAGAGCAAGGCGAAGGAGATAATGTCTTAATTTTACCAGGTTGGGGAACAAATTATAATGTATATAAAAATTTAATAGACAATATCTCTAAATATGCAAAAGTATACTATTTTGATATGCCGGGTTTCGGAAAGTCCGAAGAACCTAAAGAAGCGTGGAATACTGATAATTTTATAGAATTAGTAAAAGAATTTATTAAAATAAATAAAATAGATAATATAACATTAATAGGACATTCAAATGGTGGAAGAATTGCAATAAAAATGTTAAGTGAAGGAAATTTAGAATTTAAAGTAAGAAGACTAATTTTAATCGGAAGTGCAGGAATAGTTCATAAAAAAACAGCGAAACAAAAAGTAAAATTATCTATAGTAAAATTGGGTAAAAAACTATTAAATACGGGAATTGCAAAAAAGATTGCGCCAAATGCGCTAGAAAATTTAAAGAAAAAAATGGGATCAGTAGATTATCGTAATGCAACACCTGTTATGCGAAATACATTAGTAAAATTAGTAAATGAAGATTTAAAAGGAAGACTACCAAAAGTAAATGTTCCAACATTACTATTATGGGGAGAAAATGACACAGAAACACCATTTGATGATGCTAAAATCATGGAAAAAGAAATACCAAATGCAGGGTTAGTACCTTTTAAGGGGTGTTCTCATTATGTGTTTTTAGAAAGACCAGTACAAATAAATAATATAATTAAAAATTTTATGGGAAAATAAATTTGGAGGATATTTATGAAGATAATAATTATAATAGAACTTATTATAAATTATATATTATTGCTAATATTTAACACACATATGTTACAACTAAATTCATATTTCTTCTTAAAACATTTTAAATGGATGAGAAAAAATATAAAGAAATTATTATTACAACTAATTTTAGTAATACCAACAATATTAATATATTTTAATAATACCATATTAAATATAGCTATAATAATTATTTTAGGAATTTCAATAATATATAATATTCCAAAAAGAAATTCAAAAATATCATTAAAATATACTGGTAGAGTAAAAAGATTAATATTTACAGATATGCTAATATCACTATTAATTTTATTCGTTGGAGGAATACGAAATTATATAATAACTAAATTAATAATTATAAATGTATTTGCAAATATGCTAATAATATTATCAAATTTAGTAAATCACCCTATAGAAATGTTAGGAAGAAAGAGATACATAAACGATGCAAAAAGAATATTAAACGAAATGCCAAATTTACTAGTTATAGGAATAACAGGAAGTTATGGAAAAACTAGTATGAAAAATTTTTTGTATAGTTTATTATCAGAAAAATATGATGTTTTAAAAACTCCAAAAAACTATAATACAACAATGGGAGTTGTAAAAACTATAAGAGAGAAATTAAAGCCAACTCATCAAATATTTTTGTGTGAGATGGGAGCAACAAATGTTGGTGATATTAAAGAAATATGTGATATTGTAAATCCAAAACTAGGAGTAATTACCTCTATAGGTCCACAACATTTAGAAAGTTTTAAAAGCATAGAAAATATAATAAAAACTAAATTTGAATTGGCAGACAGTGTAAAACAAAATAATGGAACTATATTTTTAAATTATGATAATGAATATATAAAGAATAAAGAATTAGATATGAACAAGATAACATATGGAGTAAATGATAAATCACTAGATTATAATTCATATGATTTAGAATCTTCTTATAAAGGGCTAAAATTTAAAATTTTAGATAAAGAAGCTAACGAAGAAAAAGAATTAAAAACTAAACTAATAGGAAGACACAACATTGTAAACATTACGGGTGCAATAGCTGTAGCAGATTATTTAAAAGTTCCAATGAAAAAAATTGCAGTAAAAGTAAGAGAAATACAAAATGTAAAACATAGGTTAGAACTATTGCCAAAAGGTAATATTACGATAATAGATGATTCGTATAATGCAAATCCAATAAGTTCTAAATCAGCAGTTGATACATTAGGAGAATTTAAAGGAATAAAGATAATAGTTACCCCAGGTCTTATAGAACTTGGTAAAGAACAAGAAAAATATAATTATGAATTTGGAAAATACATGGCGGATATTTGTGATTATATTTTCTTAGTTGGAACAGATAATTACGAAGCCATGCTTAAAGGAATAAAAGAAAAAAATTATGATGAACAAAAAGTATTTAAGGTGAATTTGCCACAAGAAGCTGTTAGTCAAATTATAAGTTGGAATTTAAAAAAAGAAGTAACAGTTTTATTGGAAAATGATTTACCAGATAATTATAATTTATAAATATCTTAAGCTAAACGAAATATTCATAAAGAGATTAAAGGAAGGTAGGTAATTTTTATGAAAATTAAATTAGGTGTTTTCTTTGGGGGAAAGAG